>OLQY01000298.1_pt1 | contig 63389 bp, 51 predicted proteins | sample 1672851 | NCBI WGS metagenome assembly OLQY01 (sample SAMEA3136730, study PRJEB25190) | human gut metagenome
TTTTAAAAATATTATGTTTCATTAACTTTTTATGTAACAATGATAATTTAACTACAGATGATATTTTTGGATATAAAAATAAAAATTATGAATCTTATATATCTAAAGCTTATACTAAATCAAGCTATGAATCTAAAGAAAATGAAAATATGCATAATACTTATCAATTTGAACAATTATATTTAAGTTATATTGAAAAAGGTGATTTAAATGGGTTAAATAAACTCTTAAGAAATAAAGTTAACTTAAATGCTGGAATAATTGCTCTTGATAATATTAGACAATCTAAAAATATATTTGTAACTTCTGCTACATTAATAACTAGAGCTGCTATCAAGGGAGGATTAGAAATAGAAACTGCCTATCAACTAAGTGATACTTATATTCAGCAAATGGAACACTTAAATGATATTACATTAATTAATAATCTTGCATCACAAATGATGTATGATTTTACTGAACGAGTAAACTCAACTAAATTACCTGATAAGGTGTCTAATATTGTATATAAATGCATTCAGTATATTTCAACTAAAACTAACGAAAATATTACTGTCAGTGATGTAGCTGATCATGTTAATCGTAGTCGATCATTTATTTCTAGAACTTTCAAATCAGAAATGAATATTGAACTTAGCACTTACATTATGACTAAAAAATTGGAAGAATCAGAAGGCCTTTTAAAATTTACAGAATCAATCAGTGAAATAAGTAATTATCTTTGCTTTTCCAGTCAAAGTTATTTTCAAAATGTATTTAAAAAGAATTATAATTTAACACCTAATGAATATAGAAAAAAGTATGCAAAATAAGCAGCTAAAAATAGCTGCTTATCTTATCAAAACCAATTTATCTTTTATAATTCTTCACCATTGCTGCCAATTACTTTTTTGTACCAATAGAAACTCTTCTTTCTTGATCTATCTAAAGTTCCAGTACCATCATTATTCTTATCAACATAGATAAATCCATATCTCTTTTTCATTTCTCCAGTTCCTGCACTTACTAAATCAATGCATCCCCATGGAGTGTATCCCCATAATTCAACCCCATCTCCAATTGCTTCCTTCATTTGTTCAATATGAGCTTTTAAGTAATTAATTCTATAATCATCATTAATAGAACCATCAGCTTCTACTGTATCTACTGCACCTAATCCATTTTCAACAACCATCATTGGAATTTGATATCTGTTATAAATTTCATTTAAAGTAGTTCTTAATCCTACTGGGTCAATTTGCCATCCCCAATCACTAGCTTCTAAGTATGGATTCTTTAATCCCATTGATAAATTTCCACCTGTAGTTTCAACATCTGGATTGTTACTTACACAGTTTGTCATATAGTAACTAAATGTATAGAAGTCTACTGTTCCATTTTTAAGAGTTTCTAAATCGCCTTCTTCCATTTTAATTTCTACATTATTTTCTCTAAAGAAACGTTTAGCAAATCCTGAATATGCACCTCTAACTTGTACATCTCCACATAAGTAATTTGAAAACTCTTCTTGTTGTTGTGCTAATAAAACATCTTCAGGACTACAAGTATATGGATATAATTTTCCAAATGCAATCATACATCCTATTTTAAAATCTGGATTTATTGAATGTCCTAATTGAACAGCTTTAGCACTTGCAACAAATTGATGATGTAAAGCTTGGAAACATTCTTGATAGTGATTATTTTCAGATGCGCCAAATTTTAATTCTCTTATATCATCAAACATTACTCCAGCACCCATAAATGCTGCTGCAGGTCCATGAGTTAAAATATTTATTTCATTAAATGTTAACCAATACTTAACTACATCCTTATATCTATTAAATATAGTTTCACAATATCTTAAATAGCAATCTATACTTTCTCTTCCTAACCATCCATTCCATTTTTTTGTTAATCCAAATGGTGTTTCATAATGTGATATTGTTACTAATGGTTCTATATTATATTTTTTTAATTCAGCAAATACATCATCATAGAATTTTAAGCCTTCTTCATTTGGTTCTAATTCATCTCCATTAGGGAATATTCTTGTCCAATTTATAGATAATCTAAAAGTCTTGAATCCCATTTCTGCAAATAGTGCTATATCTTCTTTATATCTATGATAAAAATCAATTGCCTCATGGCTTGGATAATATGTTCCTTCTTCAAGTTCAGGAGTTATTCTTCTTGCTGTAGTATGTGTTCCTCCTGTCATAACGTCAGATGTACTTAAACCTTTTCCACCTTCTCTATATCCACCTTCAAATTGGTTTGCAGCAGTAGCTCCTCCCCATAAAAAGTTTTCTGGAAATTTAATATTACTCATAAATAATTCCTCCCTTTATTCCACTCATTAATTAATTTATTTATTCTCTATGATCTTATTTTATTCATATATTGAACTTTTGTCAATACAATAATTCACATTCAGTTCATAATAAGAATCATTTCCACACTTAGAATTCAAATGGTTCATTCTGAATTCTGAATTTATCTATACCTTATTCCCGCTAAAAAACTTATATTTCTCATATTTTTTGCACAAAAAAAAGCTGATAAATCAGCTTTTCATATTTATCTAATATATTATTTTTGCTTTTCCTTCTTCAAACTTAATTTCTGAATTTGTTATAATTGTAGCTTCTGTAAAATCACCATAGGTGTAGAATTTTCTTACATTGAACTTTGATTTATCAGCTAATATATAGCACTTATCTGATGATTTTATAACTGCCTTTTTAACTTCTCCGTCTTCTAACATCATTGTAGTAAATCCACTTCTTGCATCTATTCCCATAGTCCCTAAAAAGGCTTTATCAAAGTTCATAACACTTATCTTATTTACCATATCTTCGCCCATAATTAAGTTCTTTTCTGGCTTTGCATAACCACCTAAAATATAAGTATTTATCCCTTTTGCCATAAGCTTTTGAATATGCATTATTCCATTTGTAACAACTGTTATCTCTTTAGCTTTTATATAATCAATCATATAAAAACATGTTGATCCTGAATCTATAAATATTACATCATTATCTTGTATTAAACTTGCTGCTTTTTTAGCAATTATTATTTTATCTTCCTTATTTGCATTAAATACTTCTTGAAAATCCATTGGAAGTATTGCATCTACTTCTTCTATTGCCTCAGCTCCACCACGAACTCTCTTTAATAGCTTTTTTTCTTCCATAGCTATTAAAGTACGTCTTACTGTAGATCTTGATAATTGAAATTTTTCCATTATTTCATCTATTGAAGCATATTTTTTTTCTTTTACAAACTCTGAAATTTCTATCCATCTATCTATAAGTACCATTTTATTCACCTTACTTATTTTTTATTCAAACTGTTCACTATATGAACAAAATGGTAACATTCTTTCATTTAGATGTCAATACACTTATTGTCTATGATTTTTTAACTACTTAATAAGTACATTATACCATAGCCTTATCTTTTCAAACTTCATACTTTTGTCCTTTTAAATTAATTATTTAAATATTATTCTCTATCATATCTTAAAGATAATATAAAAATACTGCCCACATTTTATAACCGTGAACAGTATTTTATAGCTATTTACTACTTAAATCCTCATGCATCTCTATAATCTCAATAGCTAAATCCTTTATAGTTTCAGCACTAATTAATTGATCCTCAGCATGCATAATTATTAAAGAAAATTCTAATTTTTCTCCAGCTGCTTCTTTTTGTATTAAGCTTGTATGACTATGATGTCCTTGTAATAAAAACTCTTTTGCTTCTTCAATTTTTTTATTAGCCTCTTCATAATTACCTTTTCTAGCTTCTCTAATAGCTTCAATGGCCAATGATTTTCCCATTCCTACGTTACTTATTATTTCAAATGCTACTAATTCTAAACTTTCCATTTAAACTCCACTCCATTACTATAATTATTTAATTAATTCTAAAGCACTTTCAAGAACTCCTTTTCCATTCATAGTTCCATAAAATCTCATATCAATAACCTCTACTGGAATTCTTCCATTAGCCATTGCTTCTATTTGTGGCTTTTGGAATCTAACTTGTGGCCCAAGTAAAACTATATCCACTGTATCTATTACATTTTTACATTCTGCAACTGGTAAAGCTTTAATATTAACTTCCACTCCCATTCCCTTTGCTGCCTCATTCATTTTATTAACTAAAAAACTTGTTGACATTCCTGCATTACATACTAATAATATATTTTTCATTTTCAATTCCTCCATTTATCTATCAATTTAATTTAAAACCTTTTCAGCTTCAAAAGCTGCTTCTTCTTTACATAATCCTCTATCAGCCATCTTAACAAATGGTATCCATATTAAAGTTACTGTAACCAATAAAACTAATTGTAATAATGCCCCTCTAATGCTACCTGTAACTAAATACCCACTTATTATAGGTGGAGTTGTCCAAGGTAATTGTGCTAAACCTGTTGGCAGTGGTACAAGGTTTGTTACAAATGCAAAGTATGCAATAATAGTTGATACAGCTGGCGTTATTACTAATGGTATAAAATATATTGGATTTAACATAAGTGGAATACCAAATAATGTTGGCTCTCCTATATTAAACGCATATGGTACTGCTGCTATTTTACCAACTTCTCTATACTGCTTACTTTTTGCTACTATTACCAATGCTATTATTGCTCCAATAACACCAATAGATGCAAATGAATTTCTAAAACTTAAACTTATTATATTTGGAGGAACTTCTCCTGCTATTGATGCTACTCTATTTGCATCTTCTAAAACTGTCCAAATTGGATTCATAGCTCCTTGTGATACAATCGCTCCCCCATGAATTCCAAAGAACCATAAAAGTTGTTCAAATAATAATGCTATTACCATTCCTGGTAAAGTTCCACCTAATAGTAATAGTGGTTTACCTACAATTGTATTTATTACTGTAAACAAATCTGAACTCATTGTAATTTCAAGTATTAATCTAACTATATAAAATAACGTTATAGATATAAATGCTGGAATAATTGATGCAAATGGCTTTGCCACTGCTGGTGGAACTGCTGCTGGCATCTTTATAACTATTCCTTTTTGTTCTATTTTTCTATATACCTCTACTGAAACTATAGAAACAATAATTGCTAAAAACATTGCTTGTGCTCCAACTTTAGTCATTGGAATATTTCCACCATTATCCCCGAATACATATGGTGTTACTACTAAAAATGCTGCAAGCGATGTAAGTGTAGCTTGTAATTTATCAGTATTATAATATTTAGCTAAACTATACGTTGCTGCAATTAAAACATATAATGCTCCAACATCCATTGTTGCATTAGAAACATAAATAAGCTTACCTTGCCATACTCCTGCATTTTCAACATTTAATATACTAGTTATAAAATTTTCATATGCTGGAATTGGTATATATGCAATAATTAAAAATACAGATGCTATTATAGTAAATGGAACATATGCTAACATTCCGTCTTTCACTGCAGCTAAATGTCTCTGCTTACCTATTTTATCAGCTACAGGCATTAATTTACTTTCAAGAACTTCTGAAAACTTTCTAAAAAACTCTTTCATTTTATTTCCCCACTTTCCTTTTTTTGTTTAATTTATTTATTTTTTAAAATCATATAAAAGTCTCCATTGTTTCCTTCTATATAATTCGTTTGTAAAGTAATATACTTATCTGAAACTATTACTTGGCAGTTATCTACCCCTTTTGGTATACTAAAACACCATCTTATTTCATCTTTTTCTCTACTCCAACTACTTTTTATTTCTCCACTATATGATTTAAAACTGCATTCATATCTATCTATTAATTCTGAAAAATAAGGATTTAGAATTATTTTATTTGACTTTTTTGCTTCATCAAGAACCCTAATACCACCTAACCCTTCATAATACCAAGATGTATAACTAGATAGCATCGCATGATTATATGAACAGTTTTTCATATTAAATTGTTCTGAAAGTGCTGTTTTGCCACATTTAATCATATATCCTATACTCGGAAAATCATCTTTAAACAACCATTTTTCTATAACTTCGTTATATCCATATTTATTTAATACATCATAAGTCATCATTAATCCAAAAATCCCTGATGTTAAGTGATAATCATTTTTCTTTATATTTTCTACAAACAGCCTACTTAACTTTTCTGGATTTTCGCAAATTCCCGAAAAAATAGCAAATGCATATCCACTTTGTGTTTTATCTCCATAAGTTCCATCTTGATTCCTGAACTTATCATCAATAATTTTTTTTAATTTAATTAATTCTTCTTCATATTTTTCATAAATCAAATCATCCATTAATTTTGCAAAATATATATTGTATTTTAAGAATAAAACATAAGTACAATGTGCAATTAATTTTTTATCTGGTGTTCCTACCTTAAAATTTTCATAAGTTTCAGGACTACCATGATCCCCTAAACATTTATCTTCTAAACCATCTATCCCAATATTAATTAAATAGTTCATTTGCTTTTTTAAATATTCATATTCATTAACTAATAATTCTTTATCTCCATAATATTGATAACATTTATATACTATATAAGGATAAACAAACTGCCATAATATTGGACCTTCCCCTTGTCCTGTTCCATTAGACTGAATTCCCATATAAGGTGCGGTTTCAGGTATTCCACCATTTTCAGTTTGATCCTGCCTAAAATCTAACATTACCTTTTTATAAAGATCTCTTAAGTCAAACATATATAAATTAGATGGTGCCAATGCAACTATATCACCACCATAACCTAATCTTTCCCTTGCACAATCTTCAAATATTGAATGAATATTATTTAACTTAGTTTTTTGCGCAATATCATATAAGGTATTTAGCCATTCACTTGATGTATTTATATCGCCTATAATCTCTACATCTGAATAAACATAAGTTGCTTCAATATCTATTAAATCTTCTTTTGATAATCCACTTATTTCAACATATCTAAATGAATGATAAGTAAATTTATTAGTATATTGATTTAGTCCAGATATAGCTATTATTTCGTCTTGTTGAGCTGCCATTTTAGGTGCTCCAGCTCCACCAGTAAATGTTATATCTGCTTCTTTTAAATACATACCAACATGTCCAACTAATGTAGAAGTACAATCAACCTCATTGCTATCGTTTACATCTTCAGCATAAATAAGTTTAATATGTTTTCCTTCTATGCCTTTAAATGCTATATTAATGACTCCTGATAAAGTTTCTGTAAAATCAACTAGTAAATTTCCTCTACAATTTTCTATAATGCTTGTGGGTTTTAACGTTCTTTTTCTTTTTATTTTAGGAATATGACTTAAAACTAATTCACCCTTTTTGCTATTATCTATAATCGCTTGAGTCCAATCATCATCATCGAAATCAACTAAATTCCAATTTTCTTTGTATAGTCTATTATCTATTCTTTCTCCTAAATATAAGTTATTAAATATTAATGGACCATCTCCAACCTTCCAACTTTCATCAGTTGATACTATAATTTCATCTTCATTATTTTGTATGTTGGCTATTATTTTGGGTTCACCAATTCCTCTTAGTTTATCTCTCAAATTATATTTTCCAAATAACTTTAATGGTGATGGATTATACATTCCATTCCCTAACTCAATTGCTATTATATTATCTCCATTAGTTAATAAATCTGTAACGTCATACTTATCGTAATATATTGTTTTATCATATTGTGTCCAGTCTGAATTCAATTCATAATCACCAACACGCTTTCCATTAATGTATGATATATAATAACCAAGACATCCAATATTTAAATAATATCTTTTATTTTCTTTATTAAGTTTAAAAACTTTTCTTATTAATGTATTGGGATTATCTTCATAATAATCTGACGTATCTTCTTTGTATTTTCTAGGTACCTTTGAAATCCAGTCTCCTTGAAAATAAGTCTTCTCCTGCCTCATTAAATTCCTCCCATTATATACTTATTTAAAATTAAATTTCTAAATAATTTATATTTTATTTCTCTGTTCATTTATATAATATTACATATTTTACTAGTTAACTATGCTTATAAACGTCACACTAAAGGAACTATTTCTGACATATGTTATACGTTTACTATAATTCTATTTATTTTATAAAAAATAAAAGAGCATGATAAACTCTTGCTCTTTTACTCATATACCTATTATTTAAATATAAGCTCTCCATTCTCAATATTTCTTTCGTAATTTTTAAAGAAATTCCAAATATATTCTGCTTCGGGCTTGTAATTCCAATGTGCTAAATCCTTAACTGCTGCTAATTCCATTACTACTCCATTTTCATTTGATAATGTACCTGTATACATATCCTTATCCCCTAATTTGGTCCATTGCTGATTATCCAGTCCAATTCCATAATATTCATTTTTACTCATATCCATTTCAGTTACTTCTAAACCATTTATCTTTTGGTATGCTTGTAATGAACTAAAAATATGAGTATTTTCATCCTCATCCCAAACTTGATCTCCATATAAATATTGAGTTCCATATTGGCTACTTCCATCTACAGGTATCATTTGGAAGAAATCATGATCTCCACATATATATAATAGAGGTACTTCCCCACCAGTATAATTTTCTGAGATTTCTGCTACTTCCTCTGCAAATACATTAACACCTGCTACAATTCCTACAGCTGCAAAAACATCACTATATTTTGCACCTAATAAAAATGATTCTGCTCCACCAATTGAAAGTCCTGTTAAATATATTCTTGAAGGATCTATTTGAGGGTATTTAACCTTTAAATCCTTAATCAAATTCATAACACCTTCCTCACCTAATCCATCACATCCAAAAAAGTTCACTTCTTTGTCTTGCCATTCAGGAGCTACCATAATAAAGTTTTCTTTAGCAGCTAATTCTGGCCAACCTGTTGAATCACCTTGTAATCTTGGGTCATTTTGATTACCATGTAAATTTACTATTAGGGGGACTGATTCATTTTCACTTTCATTTATAGAATTAGGAACATACTCAAACCATGTATATTTGCCACTCATTCCAGTAACACTTTCATCAATCATTTGATTATAAGATATATCTAAATCCTCAAATATAGGAATTTCTATTAAATCATAGCTATCAGTTACATCTCTTGCACTAAGATTATAAAATTCAGATATATCATTATGTTGACGATAATTTTGTGAAAAAATACTTTCCCATGCATTATTAAAGGCTTCAGATAAATCCTCCTCTTTACTTGATACTGCTACAGCTTGAAGTGAATTATCTTTATTTCTATAAATAGTATATTTATCACTATTTTCTTCTTCTGTCGCCTCATTTATATGCTTATAAAATGCTTGAACATTCTCATTTGAATTACTTAAATATGCTGGAACTACATCATTTTTTTCTAAATTTTCATTTATCTCTCCACCATAAAGCATCATTCCAGCTACAAAATAACATGATTGTGATATATAATTATTCACAAAAGTACTACCTTCATCTATACCAATTACTTTTACATTTTTAACTCCTATACCTACTAAATCAATAAATGCTTCCTTGTCATCATTTCCATATCCTTCTTCATTTAATGGATTTACTACATAAACTTGTGCACCCCATTGTTCTAAATTATTTATCATATTTAGTTCTTCCACAATTTTATTTGCTTCCTCTTGAGTTTTACTTCCTGCAAAAATATAATAAGTAGGTATAACTACATCTGCCCTTGTAGGTGTAAATCCATCTTCATATGCATTGTAATAATAATAGTTAGTATCTGTTCCATCCTCATTCTTTGCTAACTTTAATTTACTTCCATCATTTAATACCTGAGCCTGCTCACTACTCTCAATATTGTTTCCACTAGTATTAGTAACACTATTCCCACAACTGATTACCCCCATAGTTGTACTTGTTATAGTTGCCAATAGAATTGAAATTTTAATCCACTTTTTTATCATTTTCCTCAAACTCCCTTTATTCTAAAATTGAATTACTTAGTTTATACCCACAAAACGTTTTCACTTTTTTATATAATTAAGCATTCATTAAATTTATAATATTACATAAGAAGATAACACTCTATATTTATAACCGTCATAAAGCACAAACCTTTTCTGACATATTTTTGTAAACATTTTAATGACAAGCCTGTAAAATATATGTATTATATTTATATAATCTTAAATTTTATAAAAGGGTGATTTGGTATGAATTTAAAAGATATAAATTATTATTTACCATTAAATAATATTGAGCTTACATATAAAGATATTTTTTTTAATAATCCTAATTTTGAATTTGATAAACCTAAAATTCCCCAAACCATTGATTCATTTTTAGAAAAACTAAATTTAGATGTAAGTAAATTGAAAGATCCAATTAAAATCTCCTCTAAAAAAGAATCTATGACTGAAACTTTATTTCCTAAAGAAAATGATGTTATTATTAGTAAGCACCTTAGATACAGTCCTTGTTTCATTCATTCACATAGTTTCTTTGAAATTATATTCGTGTTAAACGGTTTCTGCAGTAATGATATAGGAAATTATAATCTAAAGCTAAAAAAGGGTGATGTATGTATAATAGCCCCTAATACTACTCATGCTCTTAGTATTTTTACTGATGATTGTATAGTTTTAAATTTACTAGTTAGGTCAAGCACTTTTGAAAAGTCATTTTTTGAACTAATTAAATCTAATGATATATTATCAGCATTTTTTTCTCACTGCTTATATTCTAGCAAATCAGAATCTTATTTATTATTTACTAATCAAGATGACATACATAGTATTAATTATGCTTTAGAAATGTATGAAGAGTTTACTAATGATTTGAGATATTCTGATAGAATGTTAACATCTATGATGTCTTCATTTTTTATAAGACTTCTTAGAACTGATCCTAAAAATATAATAGTTCCAAATCCTGTTGGAACCCATACTGATAGAAATGTAATGTATATTTTAAATTATATATTAAGTAATTATAAAGAAATATCTTTAAAGCAACTTTCAATTAAGTTTAATTATAGTGAGAGACAAATGGCACGTATATTAAAAGAGTACACTGGTAAAACATTTATAAATATAATTCAAGATATTAAGCTTCAAAATGCATGTGCTCTTTTGAAAAATCCTGATATTTCAATTAATAAAATTATTGATTCCGTAGGTTATTCTAATAGTACTCACTTCTATAAAATTTTTAAGAAGTCTTATGGAGTTACTCCTATTGATTACAGAAATAATAATATTAATTTCAATTAAAAATAAATGGATATACATCTATTATTGTATATCCATTTATAATTACACAAATTTCACAAACTTTTAATAACATTTTTTTATATTCCATTGTCATATGTTTTTATACTTTTTTTCAAATGATTTAAGCCCTCTATAGTGTTTATCTATAGTTTTAATTAACTTTGCTGGAACTCCACCAACAACAGTATTAGAATCAACATCCTTAGTAACTACCGATCCTGCTGCGATAATCGCATTCTCCCCAATAGTTACCCCTGGAACAACTGTCACACTAGCACCAATCCACACATTTTTCCCAATAATAACTGGTGCCGGTTTCATACCACTACGTAGTTCTGGTTCAAAATTATGATTAAGAGTTGTAATTACAACATTATGCCCTATTAATGTACCATCTCCAATACGAATTCCCCCCTGATCTTGGAATCTACATCCTGAGTTAATAAATACATTTTTACCAACATTAATATTCTTTCCACAATCAGTATAGAAAGGTGGAAACATAGCAAAACTATGATCCACCTGTTTACCTATTAATTTAGAAAACAATCTACGGATTTCTTGTGGTTCATGATAAGAATTGTTTAATTCACATGTAACCTTCATAGCTTCTTGACTAAGCTCTATCATATATTTATGAACTTCCGATCCACCCTCTATATTTAATCCACTATTCATATAATTTAAAAATTCATTAAGTTTCATATTTTAACTTGTAAAAATTCTATTTTTAACAATAAAATTTCTACAATGCCTCCTTATTCATTCTACTTCATCTATACACATATATTATATGACTCAACACTTATATATAACTAATACTTATATCAAATACCTATATATACTTTAATGATTATAAAATAGGTAGTAACTTTTGAACCTATTTCTATAACCGCTTTTAATATATTATTTAATTATTGTTACTATTTTAATGCATTTTTAATATCTTCAACAATTAACTCTTCTGTTAAATGATATCTTTCATATAATTCTTCCATTGATACTCTATCTGTAAATTCTTTTGTAGCACCAAAATTTAATACCTTCATATCTTTATCACCATAGAATCTAGAAATTTTTTCTCCGAAACCACCATCAAGAACTCCATCTTCTAAAGTAATTACTAATTTGTGACTCTCTAATAAATCCGTTAACATCTCCTTATCAATGCCTGTAATAAATCTAGGATTTATTAACGTTGCATTTATTCCAGTATCTACCTTTAACTTTTCTTGAACCTTTCTTCCAAGGTCATGGAATGATCCAAGTCCAATAATTGCAACTTCATTTCCTTGTATAGTTTTTTCATAAACATTTAAATCACCAAAATCAGGTTCAACACTTACTCCAGTTGTTATAACATTCCCATTTGGTACACGTATAGCTACTGGGTGATCTTTTTGTTCTATACCCCATTCAATCATTGCAAGATACTCTTCTTTATTTGTTGGTGCAAGATATACTATATTAGGTATATTAGATATTAATGGTATATCGAATATTCCTAAATGTGTAACATCTCCACCAGTTATTCCTGCCCAAGAAACCATAATAAGCGCAGGATTATTATTTATTGCAAGGTCTTGTGATAATTGATCATAAGTTCTTTGAACAAATGAACTTAAAATTGATACTACTGGCTTTCCACCTTGTGAAGCTATTCCTGATGCAAGGGCTATTGCATGTTCTTCTGCTATCCCAACATCTACATATTGTTCCTTAAGGCTTTCTTCTTGTCTGAAATAATTTAATCCAGCTGGCCCTGGAGTTGCCGCTGTTATTGCTACGATTTTTTTATCTTCTTTAGCTTTTTCAACCAAAAATTTCCCTAAAATATCTGTGTAACCTTCTGGAAATTCAATTTTATTTGATTCTTTATTTTCTAAATCAAATGGCATTACCCAATGAAAAGCTTCTTTATTTGCTTCTGCTTCTTCAAATCCTTTACCTTTAATTGTATGGATATGAACTACTACTGGATGATTAGTATCTTTAACTTTATTAAATGCTTCTATAAGATTTTCAACATTATTTCCTTCTTCTACATAAAAATATTCAAATCCTAGAGACTTAAAGAAATTATCTTCTGCAGTTCCATTAGTTTCTCTAAGTTTTGCTAAATTTTTATATAATCCACCATGGTTTTCTGCAATTGACATGTCATTATCATTTACTACTATTATTATATTTTTTCCTGATTCTGCAGCATTGTTTAAACCTTCATAGGCTTCTCCACCACTTAAAGAACCATCACCAATTACAGCTATAATATTTTCATTTTGTCCTTTAACATCTCTAGCTTTAGCTAATCCACATGCTAAACTAATTGAAGTTGAAGTATGACCTACAGTAAAGAAATCATGCTCACTTTCATGTTGTGATGTATATCCTGTAATATCAGCAAACTTTTCTGGATTAATAAAACTTTCTTTTCTTCCAGTTAAAATTTTATGTGGATATGATTGATGTGAAACATCATATACTATTTTATCTATTGGTGAATTAAAAACATAATGCATTGCAATAGTTGCTTCAATCATCCCTAAATTAGGTCCAAAATGACCACCTGTTTTACTTACTTTCTTTATTAATACATCTCTTATTTCTTGAGCTAATATATTTAATTCCTCTCCACTAAGAACTTTTAAATCTTTTGGTTCATTGACTTTACTTAAAATATTGTTACTCATAATCTTTCCTCCACTACCTTTAACTTTTTCTTATATCTTTATGTTAAATGCTGGAGTTAACTTCAAGTCAATACTTTTTTCTAAATTTTATTCTAAAATGAAAAGTTAAATTCTCGATTGCAATACTAAATTCACTTTAAAAGAGTTTAGAATTGCACTAATAGTCAATTCTAATAATATATAATAGATTTCTCTCAAAAGGAGGATTTTGATTTCTATAAAAAATTTTTAATACAACTATAACTTCTTTCATCTTTAGGTTGTTATCAATACTCAATTAATACAAAAAGGATAATTTCCTTTTCATCAGAAATTATCCTCTATACATTTCTATTTTTATAATTATTTTATTGCCCCTTTTGTTACACCATTTATAATCCATTTTTGAGCAAATAAATAGAATACTAATAATGGTAATAAAGCTAAAAGATATGAAGCAAATGCTACATTATAGTTTGTCCCAAATTTTGATTGGAATATATATTGTGCTAATGGTAATGTTGCTGAACTTTGCTCACTTAGTATTACAAGTGGCATCATTACATCATTCCATGCCCAAAGAGCTGTCATTATTCCAACTGTTGCATGCATCGGCTTTAACAAAGGGAATATAATCTTCCAAAATACAGTCCATTGTTTAGCACCATCAACATAAGCCGCCTCTTCTAATTCAAGAGGAATGTTCTTCAAATATCCAACATAAAGCAATGTATTCATTGATATACCAAATACCATATAAAGAATTATCATACCAACTTTATTATCTAAGTTAAAGAAACTTACTTGCTTAACAAGTGGTAACATTAACATTGAAAATGGTACAAACATTGCACTTACAAAATAAAAATATACAAATTTATAAAACTTTTTATGCATATTTCTTGCAATAGCATATGCAACTAATGAATTTGTAACAATAGTTACCACTACAGCTCCCGCTGTTATAAATAAACTATTCATTATTGTATGAAAGAAATTAGTCATCTCAATAGCTTGCTTAAAATTACTAAAACTCCATGACTTCGGAAGTGATAATATATTCCCCATCATTTCTGATGGTTGCTTAAATGCAATAACAATAGTTATATAAAGTGGAAATAATATTGTTAATGAACAAATAATAAGTAATATAGTAATTGGCAAATTAACTTTTCCATCTTCCTTCTTTATAAAAGATATTTTTTTTACTTTACTTCTATTATTAGATTTTAAACCTACCTCAGCCATTATAATTGAACCTCCCTCTTCTCTAATACTTTAATTTGGAATAATGATATAGCTACAATAACTATAAAATATACAACTGAATTTGCTGATTGATATCCAAATTGACTTCCACCAAATCCTGCTTTATATATAAGCATAGAAATTGATTCTGTCGATTGAGCAGGTCCCCCACCAGTTAAGGACATTATTTGATCAAATACCATTAAGAAGTTTTTCATGCATAAAACCATATTTATTGTAAAGAATGGTGCTATTAAAGGGAATGTAATCTTTCTAAATTGTAGCCATTTCCCTGCTCCATCAATTCCACTTGCTTCATAAACATCATCTGGAATTGTTTGAAGCCCCGAAATGTAAATTATAGTATTAAACGCTATCGATTGCCACGAAACTACAATTACAACAGCTATCCAGGCTAAGCTTGTACTACCAAGTATGCTTTTACTAAGAACTTCACTCCCCATAACTTCACCTAACTTTGGAAGTATAAATGTAAAAATATAATTAAATATATATCCTACAATTAATCCACCTAAAATATTAGGTAAAAAATATAATCCTCTTAATGTAGTTTTAAATTTTATTTTTGAATTTAACGCTAATGCTAATGTTAAACTTATTAAATTTACTATTATTGTTGTAACTATAGCAAATTTAAAGGTAAACATATATGAATTTAGCACCCTTGAATCAGTAAATAAATCTTTAAAATTCATTAATCCAATAAAATCAAAATCTCCAAATCCTCTAAAATTAGTAAAACTATACATTACCCCTTTTAATAACGGGAATGTGTGAAATAAGAAAAATACAACTATCATTGGTATTATTGTACACAAGAAAAATCTATCTCTTTTTTTCATTTCTATTCACCCCTTCATACTATTCTTTAATATACTGTCTATTTGCCTTTAACCATTCCTTTTGAAAATTATTTAAGAACTTGTTCTTATCCCCATCTAAAAGATATGTTTGTATCATATCAGATGCTGGTAATTCTGCTGGATAATAATGATCTTGGAAGTCAACAACCCTTGAATTTTCAAAGAATTCATCAAATACTTCAAATTTTGAATCTTCTTGCACTACCCCCTTAACTGCTGAGAATGCACTTTGTTCATCTATATAAGTTTTCGCATTTTCTTCTTCTAATAAAAAGTTTATAAACCTTATACTTTCCTCTTTATTCTTAGAATCTTTAGTAATAGCAAAATATACATCTACACCAGAAACTAATTTATTTTCCTCTTCATTATTAGATGCAGGTAACGGAAACATTCCTAGATTTAAATCTGGATTTACAGTTAAAATTGCAGGAATTGCATAACTACCTTGTAAATACATTGCAGACTCCCCGTTAGCAAATGCTGTATTACCATCATTATAACCAACACCAAAGTTGTCAGAATGTCCATATTTCATTAACTTCATAATCTTATCTGTTGTTTCAGAATAAATTTCATTAAATGTAGTTTCCTTACTATTTACCTTCTTAAAAGAATCACTACTAACTAAAGTACTTGCTATAGTGTTCCATGCAGGTAAAGAAGTCCATGACTCCTTTAATGTAAAGTAAAACGGTGTTATACCATTATCTTGTACAGTTTGAGCTAGCCCTAAAAATTCATCCCATGTTTTAGGTATTGATAACCCTAATTCCTCAAATATATCTTTATTATATATAACTCCACTTGCATTTAATGCATATGGCACACCGTAAATTCCATCTACACTTTCAATTTCCAACTCCTTTAGCATTTGATTATAAATCGGATCAATAACACTAAAATCTATTTTCCCACTTAAATCTTCTAATATATTAGCATCTACAAAATCTGCAAAACTTCTATCTGCTGATAGTGAAATAATATCTGGTGCATCACCTTTTACTAATCTAGTCTTTAATACAGTTGTTGCATCTGGTGGTGCACTAACAACTACATCTATATCTGGATTTTCGGCTTCAAATTTTTCTACAAGTTTATTATAGGTATCTACAGCTTCTATCTTATTACTAAAGAACACTATCTGCTTTTTACTATTACCAATCCTAATACTACTTGTACAACCTGTTAATAATGTTGTTGCCATTGATATTGATACTAAAATTGTTGCTATCACCTTTTTCTTTCCCATTATCTCATTCCCCTCTTTTTATATCGTTTACATAATTATATTTTAAAACTTTTTATAATAATTCTAAATAGATTAATGTAATTAAAACATGTCTAAATGTTAGTTTTATTATTTGAAGTATATCTTTTAATTAATATATATTGCAATATATATCCTTCTAATTTAAAATTTATATATCGGTTTAATAAGCACATGTCTAAATGTTAGATTTAGGAGGATTTATGTTAGATATATACTTTTTAGAAAATACTAATCGAAGTTTTAATGATTTATATCTCTGTTACTGCGGATTAGAAAAATGTGTTCCTTTATATTCATTTGGTCCAGCTGTTCGCCCAAATTATTTAATTCATTATGTATTGGATGGAGAAGGCTATTATTATGTAAATGACAATAAATATAAAGTTAGAAAAAATCAAGGTTTCTTAATCGAACCTAATGTTGTTACATTTTATCAAGCTGATAAAGATAATCCTTGGACATATCTTTGGATTGGTATCGATGGTGATAAAGCTAAACTTTATCTCAATTCTGTTGGATTAGATTCTGAACATTTAATTTTTACTTATGAAAAAGATGATGCTTTAAAAGAATATGTATTAGAAATGTTAAAACATCATACAATGTCTGATTCTGATGCTTTTAAAATTGAAGGATTATTATACTTATTCTTCTCAAAACTGTGTGAAGATCATAAAGAAACCTCATCATTAACAAGGGAGGAAAATACTAATAATTACATAAATAAAGCAATTGAATTTATTCAAAATAATTATCATAATTCTATAAAGGTAACAGACATTGCTGATTATATTTGTTTAAATAGAAGTTATTTAACTTCCATTTTTCAAAGCAATTTAAATATGTCTCCTCAAAAATTCTTAATGAAATTTAGAATAACTAAAGCTGCTGAATTATTATATAATACTGACCTTCCAATTGCTAATATAGCATACTCCTGTGGCTATAGTGACCCTCTAGCCTTTTCTAAAACATTTAAAAAAATTAAAGGAGTTAGCCCTAAACAATATAGAGATACAAAAAAAGAAACAACTAAAAAATTTCTTTTATCTCAATAAAACAAAACTGGTTTGTATTTTTTTATTACAAACCAGTTTTTATTTATATTTACATTTTTATAAATTATGCTGTTTCTAAAGGCTCATCTTTATTTAAATCTTCAAGTATCGCTTCATATTCTTTTTCAGTTAAATTATATCTTCTTAAAGATATAATACTACATACCGCAATTATTCCTGGTATTATTGAATACATTATATGTATTCCATTTAATGTATTTACGGTTTGTGCTACATTTGCTTCATATCCAACAAATGCTAATACATATCCACATAAAGCCCCACCTATTGCACTTGCAAGTTTTGTTTTAAATATATTTGAAGAGAATATCATTCCCTCTGATCTTTTACCTGTTTTCCATTCCCCATATTCAACACAATCTGCAACCATTGATGCTAAAGATATATTAGCTGCCCCTTCAGCAAGCCCCATAAAAGCATTTATCACTAACATCATTTTTAAGTTTGAATATTTTAATAAAAATATTGATAAAAAGCCAATAGCATTAATTGCTATTCCAAATAAGGCTGTTTTTCTTTTTCCCAGTATTTTTGTTATACTAGGTGTACAAATTCCACCAAGCATTCCTGTTGTTATACTAATTCCAGTTACTAAAGGAATATATAATTCTGCATTGAAATTATACTTTATATAATATATTGAAAACCCATTTCTTAGAGCATAAGTTATTTCTAACATTAACATAGATATTAATACAATTCTTAAAGGTCTATTTGTTTTAAAAAGTTCTTTTAATTGCTTAATTCCTTGTTTTTGTGGCTTTCTATTTGTATTTATTTCTCTAACTCCCCATACAGTAACCCAAGTACAAATTGCAGCTGTTATAGAATATACTATTGCTACTATCGTCCAATTTCCAAACTTAGCTACTAAGGGAAGAGTAAATACTGAAACAACTAAACTCCCTCCAAAGGCAATGGTTCTAGCTGATGTTATAATTTTAGTTCTTCCTTGTGCTGATTGAGTTATATTAGCAGATAATGACCAATAAGGTGTATCCATAGCTGTAAAACATATACCCCATAGTATATAAGATATATATACCCAAACTATTTTTCCTGTATCACTTAAATTTGGTGATGAAAAACACATTATCGTCGCTATTCCCATGAATATTGGAACAAATAAAAGATATGGTCTACTCTTCCCCATCTTAGACTTTGTATTATCAACAATCATTCCCATAATAGGATCTGTAATTGCATCGATTATTCTTGCAACCAAAAACAATGTACCTACAGCAGCTGCACTTATCCCAAAGCTATCCGTTAAATAAATTGTTAAATATGTACCTATCATTGCACATATAATATTATTGCCTAAACTCCCCATTCCAAAAGAAATTAACGTTTTCATAGAAACGTCACTTTCATTCCTATTTACTTTCTCTAATACTTCCATATTTAATACCTCTCTTTTTATTACTTTTTTTGCTACAATTGTTTTATTATCACTATTATGTTTGTTTCTACATTTTAATTATAATCATCGCTATTGCTCTCGAAAACGTATTAATGTTTTTAAAATATGGTTAAATGTTAGATATACTATTAAAACTCTAAAAAAGATAGCATAAAACTACTATTTAAATTTATGCTATCTTAATATTTATATTATAAATTTTTAATCAACTTTTCTTAAAGTCCAGTTCTTAGCTTGATAGTCTCCCATAAGTTCTCCAATTTCAAGCCCTATATACATAAGTTCATCTCCACCAAATACTTCTCCAGTTTCAATTACTTCATATAATGAATTTTCATCTAAAGCCTTAACTTTTAATCTTCTTGGTATTACATTAGCTTCAGCATACTTCTTAACATAACTTACTACTACTTCTTTGCCGTCTTTAGATAAATTCATCCAAGCTGCTTCATTACTATCAAATGAGCTTTTCAATCTATACAAATCTCCAAATTGAACAGTACTTCTAATATTTTTATAAAACTCAACTTGCTTTTTAACTTCTTCTTTTTCTTCTTCATTCATTTTAGTTACATCTAATTCATAACCAAAGCTTCCTGCCATTGCTACTACTCCCCTTGTATTAAGTGGTGTAATTCTATGAACTTGATGATTCGGTACAGCGGATACATGGCTTCCCATCGAACTGGTTGGATATACTAATGACGTTCCCTCTTGAATCATTAATCTTTCTATTGCATCTGTATCATCACTTGTCCAAGTTTGTGGCATATAGTATAACATTCCACCATCAAATCTTCCACCGCCACCAGAGCAACTTTCGAATAGTATATTAGGGAAATTAGAAGTTATATTTTCTAATATTTTATATAAACCTAACATGTATCTATGAGCAATTTCCTTTTGTTTTTTTGCAGGCCATGCTGTTGATCCTATTTCTGTCATATTTCTATTCATATCCCATTTAACATATGATATAGGTGCTGATTTCAACACATCTGTAAGCATTTTTATTACAGCTTCACAAACTTCATCTCTAGATAAATCTAATATAAGCTGTTTTCTTGCTTCGGATCTTATTCTTCCATCAATATGAATACACCAATCTGGATGTTCTTCATATAACTTACTTTTTGGTGAAATCATTTCTGGTTCAAACCATAAACCAAATTGCATTCCCATTTTATTAATATCTGTAGCTAAAGAATTTAATCCTCCTTTAAGCTTTTCCTCGTTTACAAACCAATCTCCAAGTGAGCAATCATCATTATTTCTTTCTCCAAACCAACCATCATCTAAAACAAATAATTCTATCCCAAGCTTACTAGATTCCTTAGCAATCTCTTTAATTTTTTCATTATTAAAATCAAAATATGTTGCTTCCCAATTATTTATAAGTATTGGTCTTTCCTTATCTCTATGAGCTCCTCTACATAATCTTTCTCTATATAAATCATGATAAATATGAGACATTCCTGTTAATCCATTAGGTGAATATACCATAACAACTTCTGGTGTTTGGAATGATTGTCCTGATTCTAAATTCCAAGTAAAATCAAATGGATTTATACCAATTTGTGTTCTTGCATTACTATGCATATCTACTTCAACACTAGCTAAAAAGTTTCCACTATAAATTAAATTAAATCCATAAACCTCTCCTTTATCTTCTGTTGCATCTTTACTTACTAATGCTATAAATGGATTTTGAGCATGACTACTTGCTCCTCTTCTACTTTCAATACATTGTCCACCACTTCTTAAAGCTGTTCTTACTATATGTCTTTCCCTAGCCCAAGAACCTGATAATTGAATTAAATCAAACTCACTATGTGTAAAATCAACATTCGCACTTAAAGCTCTTAATATATCAACTTCATCATTACTATCATTTATAACTTTACAACTTCTTGTTATTGAATCATAATTTTCAAATACAGTATAAGATAATATAACTCTTAAGTTAGCTACTTCATCTTTTAATGTTATTTCTAAACTCTCTACTTCATCTTCTTTTTCAGCATAAGTTGCAGGTAATCCTTCAAGTTTTTTCTTTCCTCTGTAAATTTCATGACTCTCATACCTAAAATCTGTTACTGTAGTTCCATTTGCTAGCTTTACTTGAATTGCAGGTGAACGCAAATCTGGATTTCCATAGCTTGGATATTCTTGTGCTATAACTTCTAAGTGCAATGCATCTATATTGTCTAAATCCGCTAAAAAGCTTCCACACGCCCTCTTTTTAACTACATAATTTATTTTATTAGAATTAATTTTTCTTCCCCAATATAGATTAATTAAATGTCCTGTTTCTAAAACACTTAAAATATAACTAGTCCTTTTTGATTGAATGTGAAATAATTTATTATCTTCATTAAATACAATTCCCATATTATCCTCCTACTTATATATGTTTCCATTTCTATACAACGTTTTCATGCTATAGTTATATTATACTTTTAGATATAATTTAAAACTATGACCATATGTCATTAATATATGTCTAAATGTTGTATAATAAAAATATAGTATGATGAGCATACTTAGGGATAGTTAATAAAGATATAGTTGTAGATATTTATTTTAGCAAAAATTTATTTAGAAAATATAAAAATATCTTTTTCCAGTATAGAATTAGCTTGTATACTCAATTCACAAAAAATGGTTTCTATAATCACTTATTTCTACTTCAATAGAAGCAAAAGGCTCATGTGCAACTAGTCTCATTCCATAAGAATTATATATTAATGTATATAAAGCAATTCCAGTTTCCCCCTATAAGCCTTAGAAACCCAACTATCTATGACCACAAATTACCTTCAAGGTCAAGTTAAATATTTAATTGACCCTAAAGGTAACTACACTTTTCTTATCTTTTTTTTAAAATGGTAACTTTCCTTTACCAACAAATTTAATAACTACTTTATCAATATCTAGTCCACTTGCTCCAAAGTATAATTTAATATAATGATTTACCCCAAAAACAAATCCAAGCTCCCTACTTTCAGTAACCCATTTACCTTCCGTTCCTCTAATAGTAATAGTTTCCTTTAATGCATTATCATAATAAATAGAAAGCGGTAACTGTGCTAATGGACCTTGTTCTGATTTCATTGTTACTTCAATGTTATAAAGTCCAAGTTCATTTAAAGTTATTCCAAACACTTCTGAATTACCTTTTTTATTATTAAAACTGCTTGCATCTATAATAATATCATTGCTATCCTTATCTGCATAATAATAAACAATATCCCCTAGTGAAATATTCCCATCATCATCTTGTGCATTAATTTCTTCTAAATCTTCTTTACTTATTAAATTTAGCTCATGTAACATTGCTTGTGATTTCATAATAAATTTTAATATATTTTTAGCATTTCTTTGCAAATCACTTCTTGTAACTTCTCCAGCTTCAAACCTTTCCTTAACATTGTCATTTTCAGGATTTTCTAATGAATTTGATACACACATATATAAATCATTTTGTGCTAGCACCATAGGAGCTTTATTTCCTCTTGTAGACTTTTCACCTTCAGTATTTGCTTCTGCCCACCAATCTGTCATTACTATACCATCAAATCCCCATTCTTTTCGTAAAATAGTAGTACATAAATCATAACTTCCTGCTGTCCATATCCCATTTACAGGGTTATAAGTAGTCATAACAGAGCGTGCTTTACCTTCTTTAACTGCAATTTCAAATCCTTTTAAATAAATTTCACGAAGTGCTCTTTCTGATACTATTGAATCTACAAAACGCCTTGAAGCCTCTTGATTATTGGCACAAAAATGTTTAATTGTTGCTGTAGATCCAGCTTCTTGAATACCAATAACTTGAGCTGCACCTATCTTTCCAGTTAGTATTGGATCTTCTGATACGTACTCAAAGTTTCTTCCGTTTAATGGGTTTCTATGAATATTCATTCCAGGTCCTAAAAGAGAATCTATCCTATTTCTACATAACTCTATTCCAGTCATTTTATAAAGTTTTTTAACTAAATCAACATTAAACGTACATCCTAATGCTGTCCCATTTGGCAGTGAAAATGCCTTTGTTCCACAATCCATTCTTATACCTGATGGACCATCAGCACAACATGCAACAGGTATTCCAAAGTTTCTTAATGATTCAGTAATTCCACCAAATGCAGCTGCTGTTCCTGGAGTAACCTTAGGACTACACATTCCCTCTCCTCTAAACATACAAATTAAATCATTGTAACTTAACTGTGCTACAAAATCATCTAACTTTACTTTATTTTCAAATACATCAGCAAGCTTATAGCCTCTATCCCCTGTATAAATTATTTCTTCATCACGATTTTTAAACATTCTCTCTTTAGGATTTATTCTTCTCACAGGAACTTCTTCATTTTCTATATTAAATTTATTATTTTCATCTAATACAGGCTTAATTCTTTTAAAATAAACTATTGGTGCACAAGCCTCTTCTAAACTTTCTACTATTGTAAATTTTTCATCGTATTGCCCTGATTCTTCAGCATTTCTAACATCTGATCCTATATAAATCTTATATAAACCTTCTTCTAAGACATAACAAGATTTATATCCGTCTACACCCCTATCATCATAAGATGCTATATAACTTTTAGGTATATTTATTATTAACTTTTCACATTCACCGGGTTTAATAATACCTGTCTTCTTAAATCCGACAAGAGCTCTTACTGGCTTTCCAAGTTTACCTTGTGGCGCTTCTATATAAACTTGTACAACTTCTTTCCCTGACATATTGCCATTGTTAGTTACATTTGCTTCAACAACTATTTCCTCATGTGTTGATTCAAGTAATTTCCCCTTAATATCAAAACTTGTATATGATAATCCATATCCAAAAGGATACATAACCTTTTCTTTTGCAAAAGTTTCAAAATATCTATACCCTACATAAATATCCTCTTCATAATAATTTCTCTCTGGATCTCCGAAATTTTTAGTAGATGGATAATCTTCTATATTTTTTGCAATAGTATCAGTTAACTTTCCACATGGATTTACTCTTCCAGTTAAAACATCAACAACTCCATTTCCCCCTTCTTGCCCACCTTGCCAAGCATAAAGTACTGCTGATGGGTTATACTCATCTACCCATTTCATATCTATAATATTACCAACATTTAAAACTACTACAGTTCTCTTAAATGCTTGGCTCACTTTTTTTATCATATCTTTTTCAACATCTGTTAAAAGATAACTTCCAGCCTCATTTTTACTATCTTGATCCTCACCTGCAGTACGGCCTATCATAACTAATGCAATATCATTTTCCTTAGCTACTCTTACTATATAATCTTCTAATTTCATTTCTTTTTGAGACCAAGGTACAGTTCCCCATCCATGTCCTTCATCATATGGATTTTCTTTAATCCACTCACTATATATTTCTAATAAATCTTCATCTAAAACAATATCCTTTTCATTCCTTAAAGCATCTAATATACTTACTACATATCTTGTATTTACAAGTCCTCCAGAACCTAATCCACTTTTATAATAATTAAAAGCACTTCGACCAAAAACTGCTACCTTATCTCCTTTTTTTAGTGGAAGTGTATTATTATCATTTTTTAATAATACACAGCTTTCAGCTGCAACTTCTCTAGCAAGCCTTGCATATTCCTTTAAATCTAAGCTATATTTCCCCATAATATCCTCCTTAAATTATTCTCACCCTTTATCATTCATATATATTTTTATTATCTCCTTATATTATACCATCTATGTTTTTGTAAAATTATCCATATTTTTAAACTTAAAAAAATTAATTTTATATGTCAAGCGATTGACATATTAGTAAATAATATCTATACTCTAGTTATAGAAAACTATTTGGAGGTAACAATGTTTAATTTTAGTAATACTATACAATTCCAAGATAAAATAAATGACGTATTTACAATTGGGGAAATTTTAGTAGATATGATTTCTGATGATTATGATACTAATTTCAACTCCAATAAATATTCAAGATTTTTTGGTGGTTCACCGGCTAATATAACTATGAATATAAAAAGACTTGGTGGTAATCCTATTATAACAGCTTGCGTTGGAAATGACGGATTAGGTAAGTTTTTAATTAATCACTTAAAAAACAATAACATTGACACAAACTTAATTAACTCAGTAAATCATTCTACAAGTATGGTACTTGTAACTAAGAGCAAAGAAACTCCACTACCAATTTTCTATCGTAGTGCAGATTACAACTTAGAATATAATTCAGACATAGATTCAACATTAAAAAATAGTAAAATAGTTCATTTTTCTTGCTGGCCTATTTCTCAATCAAAATCAAGAAAAATGATTGAAAGGGTTATTGAAGAAGCTAGAAAAAATAATGTTCTTATAGGATTTGATCCAAATTATCACGAAATGATTTGGGAAGAAGGACATGATGGAATAGAATATATAAAAAACCTTATAGGTAAAGTAGATATTATAAAGCCTTCTGAAGTTGATGCTGAAAGAATTTTTGGACCTGATACTCCTGAAAATCATGTAAACAAATTTATAGAGTGTGGTGCAAAGCTCGTAATAATGACCTTAGGTAAATATGGTGCAATAGTTTCTGACGGAACTAAAACTATCAAATTCAATACTTTAGCTACTGAAGTTATTGATACAACTGGTGCTGGAGATGCTTTCTGGGGTGGATTCTACACAGCTATAACTAGCAATTACACTTTAAAAGAAGCTTTAAATATAGGTTTTGCAACAAGTGCCTTCAAACTTAAACATGTAGGAGCAATTGCTAAATTGCCTTCAATAGAAGAATTAAAAACAATTTATAATATATAATTAATTAAGAGGAGATATAAAAATGGCAGTTAAAAATAAAGTTCAACTTATAACTTATCCTGATTCTCTTGGTGGAGATTTAAAAACATTAAATAATGTTCTTACAAAATATTTTCCAAAAACATTTAAAGGTGGTATTCATATACTTCCTCCATTCCCATCATCAGGAGTTAGGGGATTCGCGCCACTAACTTACTTAGAAATAGAACCTCAATTTGGTACTTGGGAAGATATTCGTAAATTAGCTGAAAACTATGATATCCTTCTTGATCTAATGGTTAATCATATTTCTAAAAACTCTGTATTTTTCCAAGATTTCTTAAAGAATGGGCGAGATTCAAAATATGCAAATTTATTTATAACATTAGATAAAATATGGTCCGATGGCAAACCAGTTCAGGAAGATATAAATAAGATGTTCTTACGTAGACAAGTTCCTTATTCAACATTTAATATAAAAGGTGAAGAAGTTTCTGTTTGGACTACTTTTGGTAAAGAAACACCTTCAGAACAAATTGATTTAGACATAAATTCTGAAGCTGTACGAGCCTTATTAAAGGAATTCTTTGAAAACTTCCACAAAAACAATGTTAAAATTGTAAGACTTGATGCTGTTGGATATGTAATAAAGAAACTTGGAACTAGTTGTTTCTTCGTTGAACCTGAAATATATAAGTTCTTAGACTGGGTATCTGATTTAGCTAAATCTTTAGATATTGATTTATTACCTGAAGTTCATTCCCACTATACTACTCAATATAAGTTAGCTAAATACGGTAACTATATATATGACTTTATATTACCATATACTATACTTAGCACATTAGTTAACAAATCAAGTTCAGCACTTACTGACTACTTAAAAAACAGACCAACTAATCAATTTACAATGTTAGATTGCCATGATGGTATTCCTGTAAAACCTGATCTTGATGATTTAGTATCTACAGCTGATGCTAGAAAGATTGTTGATCATTGCTTAAATCATGGTGCAAATTTAAGCTTAGTTCATTCTGATGCTCATAAGAGCCCAGATGGATTTGATGTTCATCAAATAAGATGTTCTTACTATTCAGTTTTAGGATGCAATGATGATGCATACTTAAGCGCAAGAGCAATTCAATTCTTTGCCCCTGGTATTCCACAAGTTTATTATGTTGGGTTATTAGCTGGCGAAAATGATGTTGAAAATGTTACTCGTACTGGAGAAGGTCGTGAAATTAATAGACATAACTTTACTTTAGAAGAAATTGATAAAGCATATAGTCAAGAGGTAGTTCAAAGATTACTTAAGCTAATTGACTTTAGAAATGATTATCCTGCATTTGATGGAGACTTCACTGTTGAACCTTCAAGTGATACTGAAATCATCCTAACATGGAAAAAAGATAATAAATATTGTACTTTAAATGTTGATTTAACTACTAGCAAATCTACAATTAAATATATAAATGATGATGGTATTGTTGAAAGATACACTATTTAATGATATGGTATTTTAACTTAATAATAATAGATAATTCTATTCATTCTCTTAAGTTTAAATATATAAATAATGAACGATACATCATAGCACACTTAAAACTCCCCCTGGTAAATCCACCTGGGGTAGTTTTTTTATATTAAAATACTCCATAGATAATTTTATTTATTCACTGTACTCTCTCTAATAATTAACTTAATTGGTAATATAGTTTTTTCATTTACCTCTATATTATTATATTTAGCATCAATTAATTCAATTGAAAGCCTTGCCATTTCTTTGATTGGCTGATGTACAGTAGTTATCCTCGGTGTTGTTAATTGTGATATATCAACATCATCAAAGCCAACTAATTTAATATCTTCCGGTATCCTAATTTTTATTTCATTACAAACTTGAATAACCTGTGCAGCTATTAAATCACTACTTGCAAATATTCCATCAACACCTTCTATTTCATTTAGTGCTGCTTTTATATAATCGTAATAATTCATTTGATTATATGTATCTATATCATATTTCTTTATAAAATACTCAATCTCATTTTTACTACATACATCTATAAAAGCTTTTTCTCTATTATCAGCAGGCATTTCTTCATCTATTACTCCACTAAGGTGTAATATTTTTTTGCATCCACATTCTATTAAATGCTCTGTTGCAAGCTTTCCACCTTGATAATTATCACATTGAATTCCAAGCTTACCTTCTTCAAAATTTTTCTCTAATAATACTACTGGAATACCTCCTGTATTAATCTTATTAGATTCAACATTTCCACTACATATAATTATCCCTGCAACTCTATTACTTTTACACATATCTAAATATTGCTTTTCTTTTTCAGCTTTTTCTTTACTATTACATAATATTATCTTGTAATCTTTTTTAGCTGCTTCATTTTCTAAATTACTTATTAATTTTGCAAAGTATGGGTGAGATATATGAGGTACTATAACTCCAATTGTATTACTTTTTTGTTTTGTTAAGGAACGTGCTATTTCATTAGGCTGATATCCCAGTTCATCCATAGCTTCATGAACCCTTTTCTTTGTTTTTTCACTAATATATCCTCTATTATTAATAACACGTGATACAGTGGTTGGAGTAACACCTGCTAACCTTGCAACATCTACTATCGTAGCCATCTATTTATTCACCTATCTCATTAAAATATTGTTTATAAATCATTTATTAAATCAACTTTAAGTATATCATATTTATATACCATATATTAATAGTAAGCAAATATATTATTTATCATATCAACATAAATTACTAAAAAAAATTAACTGTATTGAAACTATTTGTAATTTCTTTATTTCAATACAGTTCATATATCTTTTTATACCTTATAAATTTTTTATCGCATCTGATATTACATCAGCTAAATCTTCAGCCTGAGGAACAAATCCTAACTTATCAATAAATGCATGAGTCATACCTTTATATCTATAGCAAGTAACATCAACGCCGGCATCTTGAAGCTGCTTTGCATAAAATTCTGTTTGAATACGAAGTCCATCAAATTCTGCACCTACTAAAATTGCTTTTGGTAAGTTAGCATGTGATTTTGCCATCATAGGACTCACGTATGGATCATTAACTAAATCAAAGCTAGGTAAATAGCTTGCCAACATTGGATCACTTAAGTCTTTGCTAGGTCTTCCTAAACCAGTCAATGGTCTCACCTTTTCTTCTAATTCTGTAGCAATCTCTATCATATCTTCTGACCACTTATATCCTTGAACACATGCATTTCCTATTGCTACTGCTGGATAAATTAAGACTTGTAATGCAATCATAGGTACTTCTTCATCTCTTGATTTTAATGATATGGCTGCAGCATAGTTACCACCAGCACTATCCCCTGCTACTGCAATTTTACTTTTATCTATTCTATATTTTTCAGCATTATCATATATATGCTTTACTGCATAATAATTATCATTTAATCCATTTGGATATGGCTTTTCTGGAGCTAGTGAATAATCTACATTAAAGACTACACAGTTAGCTTTTTCTGCAATCAATTTGCAGAAATTTTCTACTACATATGTAGTTCCTCCAATCCATCCACCACCATGGAAAAACACTAATGCTTTATTATTTTTATTTCTATCTAAATTTCTTGGATAGTAACGCCATAATCCTACTTCATTTCCACTATCAGTAATAGTTTCAAACTTTGTATAAATTTCAACTGTATTTAAGTTATAATTAGGGAATCCCATACTATCTCTAATCGTCGAAATTACCATATCTAATGTAGTCATTTCATCATTTTCCATAGATTTATCTACATTTTCTTTTACATCTTTCTGATTCTCTTCTTTATCATTGCTTTTACTTGCCCAATGTCCATCCATTATTTCCTTTTCACATGGATCTAAGTAACCATCTCTTTTTTCTCCAGGGCTTGGTTTAAATATTATCTTAACCCCATTACTCTCTATTATATTTACTTCATTTTTTAACACTTCTAAATATTTTTCTGGATATTTTCTCATAAATACTCCCTCCTACCTTTATCACTTTTATTATACCATTAACGTTTACATAGTTCTAAATATTTATATTTTAATAATATAGTTTATATATGTAAAAAAACTGGACCACAAAGGTCCAGTGTACTACATTATCTAACTTCATTTAAGAATTTTTCAATTCTCTTTAAAGCTTCCATTATATTTTCCATAGATGATGCATAGCATGCTCTAATAAATCCTTCACCACATTCACCAAATGCATTACCTGGAACTGCTAGTACTTTTTCTTGTAGCAATAACTTTTCACAGAACTCATCAGATGTCATTCCTGTTGACTTAATACATGGGAATACATAAAAAGCTCCTAATGGTTCAAAACAATCTAATCCAAGTTTTCTAAATCCATCAACCAAGACCCTTCTTCTTCTATTATATTCCTTCACCATCTTACTAACACTTTCATCGCCATTCTTTAATGCTTCGATTGCTGCAAATTGTGCTGTTGTTGGTGAACACATTATTGCATATTGATGAATTTTCTTCATAGCATCTAAAAGAATGTGATGTCCACATACATATCCCAGTCTCCATCCTGTCATAGCATAAGATTTTGAAAATCCATTTATAACAAGTGTTTTATCCTTAATTTCTGGGAAACTTGCTATAGATACATGTGGCTTATCATAAGATAATTCTGCATAAATTTCATCAGAAATAACTATTACATCCTTATCTTTTAATACTTCCACTAACGGAGCTAATTCTTCTCTTGTCATTATTGCCCCTGTTGGATTATTGGGGAATGGAATTATAACTACCTTTGTTTTTTCAGTAATTGCCTCTTCTAATTCTTGTGCTGTTAACTTAAAGTCATTTTCTGCTTTAAGATTTATTATCTTTGCAGTTGCTCCAGTAAATGCAGTACATCCTTTATATGCAACAAAGCTTGGTTCTGGAATAATTACTTCATCTCCAGGTCCTGTTAATGCTCTTAATGCAATATCAATACCTTCACTACCACCAACAGTAACTAAAATCTCATCCTTAGGATTATACTTTAAATCAAATTTTCTATATAAATACTTAGCTATTTCTTCTCTAAGTTCTATAAATCCAGCATTAGAAGAATAGTGAGTATCACCTTGCTCTAAAGAATATATTCCCGCTTCTCTAACATTCCAAGGTGTAACAAAATCTGGCTCTCCTACCCCTAAAGATATTACATCTTCCATTTCATTTACTATGTCAAAATATTTTCTTATACCTGAAGGAGGCATTTCTCTAACTTCTTTTCTTATCATATTTTCTAGCATCATATAAATATTACCTCCCTATTAGAAGCTTTCTTTTCTTTAAATATAGTTCCATGATCTTTATATTTCTTTAATACAAAATGAGTTGCTGTACCTATTACATTATCTTGAACTGCTAATTTTTCTGATACAAACATTGCAACTTCTTTCATTGTTTTTCCTTCTACTATAACCGTTAAATCAAATCCTCCTGAAGACATTAAATAACAGGCTTTAACTTGATCAAAGTTATATATTCTTTCAGCTACCTTATCAAATCCTTCTCCTCTTTGAGGCGTTATCTTAACTTCAATTAATGCAGTAACTGTTTCTTTTCCTGTATTTTCCCAGTTTATTAATGTTGTATATCCCGCAATTATGCTTTTTTCTTCATAATCTCTAATTGCTTCTCTAACTTCTTCTACTGTTTTACCTGCCATAACAGCTATTTGTTCATCAGTATATCTACTGTTTTGCTCTAAAATCTCTAAAATTTCTTCCATGATAAACCCTCCTTAAATAGTTAGTAATTTAGAGTTATTAGTTAATGTTAAAACTCCTTAAAAAGTTTTTTAATATATTTTAAAATCTGCATTAGCTGATTTTATTCCTTTACTTCTAACTATTAATTATTAACTCATAACTAAAAAAAGCCTCGTCCTTCTATAAAATAGAAGGGACGAAGCTATAAAATTCCGCGGTACCACCCTAATAAGTAAATTGCTTTACTCACTCAGTAAAATATAAATTAATTAAGCTCTTTTCTATCAATAAGTGAGCTGTACATTCGTCTTGCCAAATTTCATATATAACTTTCAGTAAAACTTGGAGACACATTCATATTTTATTCCTTATAACGTTAGGAAATACGACTTTGCCTACATTAAGAAAATTCTTAGTTCTCAACAAAGCGATTCAAAGGCTGCTTCTTAAAAGTATTATTACTAAGTTTCACCATACCTTAGCTCTCTAAAAATAATAGCTTAAAATACTCTTCCTTATCATAATCTTTAACTCTAATATTAAATAATATTTTACTAAAAGTTTAAGAACTTCTTAAAGAAAATCAAGAATTTTCAATTTAAGAAATTAAATTTTCTCTTTTATCTAAAATATTAAGATGTTTCTTTATAATATTATCTATTATATCCTTTTTTAAGTCAATAATAAAACTCTATAATTCACTTTAAATTTTACCATTTACTAACTTCCCCTAACTTTCTTTATAATAGTTCACCCCTTCATATCCTAGTCTTTCTTCTTGCATTTCTAATCTCATTTTATATTCTTCCCAATTTCTATTTTCTTTAGGAGTCCAACCTATTTCTGCATATCCAAGAAGTCTTGGATATATCATATAGTCCATTTGTTCTTGTGTAGAAATTGTTTCAGTCCATAAAGGTGCTTCTAATCCTAAAGCCAAATTCTTTGGTGCATAATCTGTTACATCCCATTTATATGCTGTTTCTACTGGAATATACCCTGCCCAATCAAGTCCATATGGTGTTTTTTCATTATATTTCATATCTAAATAAGCTTTACTTGCAATTGATACTATTATTTTCATATTCTTTTTTACAGCTTCTTCATTAGAATCTTTCCAATTTTGTAGTATTACACTTGAATTTATTTCTGGGGATGTATCTATTGGATCCCAACCTATTGGTATCTTCCCATACTTTTGAGCTATTTTAGCAACTCTTCCTACAAAATAATCATAATCTTCTTTTTTAGTATTAAGTGCTTCATCTCCACCTATTTGAATATATTTAGAAGGTGAAATTTGAACAACTTCTTTTATTACATCCTCTATAAATTCATAAGTTTTTTCACTATGCGCCATAAATGAGCTAAATCCTACATCAGTTCCTGTATATAAAGGAGCCTTTTTACCATTAGGATTTAAAAATCCATAAGAAGCTAGCGCTGCATTAGTATGTCCTGGCATATCAAACTCAGGAACTATTTCAACATATCTTTGCATAGCATAACTAACAATATCCTTAAATTGTTCTTGTGTATAATATCCTCCTGGACCTCCACCAACTTCTGTACTTCCACCTATAAGGGTTAATTCTGGATATTTTTTAATTTCTAATCTCCATCCTTGATCATCACTTAAATGTAAATGTACTCTATTTATCTTATATTGTGCTGCTAAATCTATTTGTCTCTTAATTTCATCTACAGTAAAAAAGTGCCTTGCTACATCAATCATTAAGCCCCTATAGCTATACACTGGCTTATCATTAATAATTGATGCTGGAACAGTCCATTCTACATTATTAACTACTGTACTATTAGCAATTTGTGCTGGTAGCATTTGTCTTAATGTTTGTACTCCTCTTGCTATTCCCTCTGGTTTATATGCTGATATTTTAACTATTTTAGGAGTGGATAATATATTATATCCCTCTATTCCTAGTTCAGGATTTGTATTAATTGTAGTTAAGTAAATACTACCTTCTGGTGGCTTATCCCCTTTTATAATATTTAACTCAAACCCAGTAGCTGCACTTAACTTTTCTCTAAGAAAATCAGCTATCCATCGTATCTCTTCTGTTTCTTCATCAGTAATTCCCTTGACATAAATTGAAGTATCATTAGTTAAAATAAATCTTCCTTCATTAGTTTCAATACTTATTGGTTTTGGAATAATACTAATTTTACCTTCACTTCCTTCTGCATTAAATGTCTCTTTAACTAAATATTTTTCATTATCTAAATCTTCTTCCATTTTCATTGTACCAAAAGTGGTAACTGTTATTATTACTATAAGAACTAATGCAATATAAAAATGAGGAATTTTTTTTCTTTTCATCATTTGTTCACATCCTTAAATAAAATTCTAAATTTCACCAAAAGGAACATATTTAATTTAGTTTATCAAAACTATTTAAAGTCTTTAATTTATCTAGTTTAATTTACATTCAATGTACTTCTTGGAAGAATATTAGAATAGTTTTCTTTTAATTAATAGCTTTCATAAATTTTATTATTTGCCATTTTTTTAATATTAATTCTTATAACTAAAAAAAACTGCTAATATCATATTCAATATTAGCAGTCTCTTAGTCTATAACAGATTTTTTGCAAATTCCATGTTATTAAATTCATTTCTCTTTATATATGCTAAAGCATCAATTAAAAATACTTTATGATGTTCTATAGTCTTTGAAAACACTTGTATAAACCCAACTATTTTCTCTTTATTATTATCCTCCCCATTTAAATATAATCCTACTAAATAAAATTTGATAAAAGCTACTCTCATCAATAACATTATATAACTATCAAATGGTGTTAATACCTCATTAAATGGGAACATATTATTATAAATAAAATTAACTAAGTAATTTTCAAATATATAATTATATTCATTTTCTATAATTTCCTCATATTCATCAAAAGCTTTTATATATAAAAGTGCATTTTCATTTATGGATTTATCACTTTCAATCTTATATCCTTCTAGCATTTCTTTTGTATACTTTTTAAATGTAATACTTTCAACTTCTTTATCTACCTTTAAAATCTTAAGCATCTTTATAAAGAAATTCATTTGTATAATATAATTCATATTATCATTTCCTAGTAGTGAATTTATATCATCACTTGAATATTCTTTAGCTGCTCTCTTAATATCATATGTACTTATAAATTTAGCTATGTCCCCTAAATTACTATTAAACTTATCTTCAAGCTTATTTATAAAATCCCCTAAAATATATAATCTTTCATTTAGCTTAAAATCTCTATTTTGAATTATATCTATACAAAAATCTCTTATTTCTCTAAAATATCTTAAAGGTGAATTTTGAACTTCTTTAATTTTGCTATCTATTTGTGCTGATATTATATGTTTGCCAATCGATTCTTCTTTACTAACAAATTTTATGCCTTCTTTATTTAATAAAATAAGTCTTGCTGCCTCTGGACATGCTACATCAAGAGACATTTCATAAGTATCATCTATTTTATTAGTTACTCTTGGAAAACATGTGCAAACATTTGAAAGATAATCTTCACCTAAATTTGAATGAATGACACAATAATTTTCTTCATCTAAAAACGGACATCTCTTATCTTTTTTCAATTTAACTATTCCATAATCAATATCTTCACTACTACATCTTTCATTGTTTTGAACATTCTTTTGAAACATTCTCTTCATTTCTGGATCTTTAACTTTAAAATATTTTTTAAATGTTATTTTATCTATATCAATATTCCAACCAATACAGCAACTATCCTCACATTTTCCTCCTATACATTTGAACTCTTCAAAATATCTTGGATATATTTTTTTAATATTTTTCACCATTGTTTACTTCCTTTAAACTTTCTCTATAATAATCTCGTTATAAAGTTAATTAATATTTTCTTACATGCTTTTTTATTATTAATTAAGTTATTTCCAATATTAACACCATTATATCAAACTTTTTATAGTTATCTATAAATTATCCTAACCTAACATTTATCTTATAATAAAAAGGAGTGCATAACTTATACTTTAAATTACACACCCATTAAATTTATTAATTAAATATATTCATCCCTATAAATTTCATAAGGCCTTGATGAATATACCCTGTAAACTACTTGTCCATCAAAATCTATCATATCCTTAGCCCTTTCCTTTATCCAAGGCTCCCTTATCATATCTAGAACTATATCTTTACTAAACCACCCAACCTCAGTACTTTCTTCACTTTCTCTCAATTCTCCTGAAACCTTTACTGCCAAAAAATCAAATATCACCTTAGTAGGTACAAATGTTTTATTATCCCACCCTATATATGATTTTGTGTTAGAATAAACCCCAGCAAGCTTCTTAACACTAATTTTTATTCCTGATTCTTCAAATACCTCTCTAGTTATGCCTTCAATTAAATCTTCTCCATTTTCAACTTGTCCACCTGGGAACTCCCATCCCCTATGTGGATTCTTGACCAATAAAACCTCATCCTTTTCATTAGTAACCAATGCTCCTGCTGCTACTATATGTGTTGGAAATACCATTCCCTATACCTCCATATTGTTTAATTTTATTAATAACCTAATAAATCATTAAAATTTTATTATCTTTTATAAATATATTATATAACTACTAACTAAAATATTTTTGTACAAAATTTATACAATATCTTTTTTACTATTATCGCTGTTGGTATTGCTGTTGCAAAAACAGCAGCTGCAAATACATAACCACTAACACTACCTTGCATCATTCCACTCATCATATGTCCACTAGTACATCCATCAGCCATTCTAGCACCATAAAGTAATATAAATCCTCCAATAAAGCTTGGAGCATATTTACCTAGAAATCCTTTTTTATTATCATCTAGTGTACAATATTCTATATCTCTACTAGCATCTTCTTCACCATTTTTCCTTTTGTTTTTAGATAACATATACCCTAATAGTCCACCGATTGGTATAGATAATACAAATATAAAGTCGTAGTTTATAGGATTTTTTATAGCTTTAGCTAATTTTCCTTCTGATTTATCATAATATGCATTTGAACTTGCGTAACCACTTTCTCTATTTGAATCTTCAACTATTACATCACTATCTATTGTGCTATGTATAATTCCTGACAATACAGAAAATTGAGTTGATACTCCTATTGGTTTTACAAGAAAAATGGCTATAAAAAATGATAACCCTAATATCATTGCACCTTTTATCCAATTATTTTTATTCATCTTATATTCCTCCAAAAATTTTATTTCTAATTCGTTTATACTATACAATTAAAAACAAATATTTAAAGTGATATAATCACATAATAAAAATCTTAAATTTACATATATATTATATATTTTGTATTTAATGAAATATTATGTCATTACTTAAAAATATAATTACTTATTATTTTGCTTTATCAAAAAAAATAGTAAATAAGCTAGTATAAAACAATATAATGTAGAAACTATCCACATATAATCTGACCAATGCTTCTTATTTTTTATTTTCTTTTTCACATTAATTTTATTTTTGCTATCACTCACTTCTATAGGTTTAATTTCTATCGCATTTGCAGGACATGCCTTTGCACATTTACCACACCCTACACACTTATTAATATCTACTTTTGAAATAATACCTTTATAAATAGATATTGCACTAAATGGACATTCTTTCTCACATCTTCCACAAGCAACACAATATCTTTCATCAACATTAGCCTTTTTCTTTATTATTTTATTTTCCACCTCATTAATCCTCCATTAAATAATAACTAACTTTAACTACAGTATATATACTGAATTCGTAACTGTACGTGACTTAATCACCCAAAATTTGTATTATGTGACTAAGTCACTTAAAATATATAATAATCATATAAAATATTAGATAAGATAATTATTATAAAACTGGAGGATTTAAATGAAAGTTATTAATAATAGAAATTATTATATAAAAGAACTTTATAAAGCTTATCCAATTTTGGAGCAAATAGATAATTATAATAAAGGTGCTTTAGTTGAAAGAGCTCTATTTAAGGAATTGTTAGCAGATGAATTGCTAAATACTACTGAAGATAAATGTGTAGGATTTCTATTTGTTATAAGTGGAACTATAAAAATTCAAAAGATTAATGAAAAAGGTGAAGAAACTAATCTTTATAACATAGAAAAAGGACAAATATGTCATGAAGCATTAAGTTGTTTTCTAAATTGCACTTCATTAAATATTATAGGAAGAGCTATGCAAAATTCTAAAATATGTATCATCCCTTTTGATATTGTGAATACTTATTTGCTTAATAATACTTTATTTTTACAATATATATACAAAGATTTATATAGTAAATTTAATGTAATAATCAATGTTAAAGAAGAAGTTAAGCATGAACCATTAACAAATAGATTAATTAAATTACTTATATCTAAAAACAGTAAAAATATTTATGTAACTCATAATGATTTGGCATTTGAATTAGATTCAGCTAGGGAAGTAATTAGTAGAAAATTAAAGCAGCTAGAAAAAATGGGATATTTAAAACTAAGCCGAGGAAAAATACAGATAGAAAAAGATTTAAATGAGTTGTTAAAGTGATATAGTCACAAACTAAATTAACCTTAACAGCTATTATATAAGCATAAAGTAATTATAAATTTAAATGTTTTTAAATTTAATGGAGGATAATATGTTTGGATTTTTTAATAAAAATAATGGCAAAGTAATTAATGTTAATGATATTGATAATTTAATAGGTAAAATTGAACTAATAGATATAAGAGAAGTTAATGAATATAATAGAGGTTCTATAAAAAGCGCAAAAAATATACCGATGCAAACACTTTTAGGTAATCCTGATAAATACCTAAAAAAAGATAAAGAATATTATCTAGTATGTCAATCTGGTGGAAGAAGTTCTATGGCTTGTAATAGTCTTAGACAAAAAGGCTTTAATGTAATAAATGTTGCAGGTGGCGTTGGCTCTTATTTAGGTAAACATAGAAGTTAAAATTAACTGTAACAATTTAATCATTAGATATTGAAATCTTAATAATTAACTATATCCAAATGAGGTGTATAAATTTATGAAAAAAAGAGTTTTAATTGTTGGTGGAGTTGCTGGTGGTGCATCAGCTGCTGCAAGACTTAGAAGAAATAGCGAAGAATATGAAATTGTAATGTTTGAAAAAGGTCCACATGTGTCATTTTCAAACTGTGCGCTTCCATATCGTTTAAGTGGAACAATACAAAGTGCAAATAGATTAGTATTAATGAGTCCTGAAAAATTCAAATCGCAATACAATATAGAAGCAAGAGTTAGTAGTGAAGTTTTATCAATAGATAAATATAATAAAGAAGTTAAAGTTAAAAATTTATTAACTGGTGAAATTTACAAAGAAAAATATGATAAACTTATTCTTTCTCCAGGGGCAAGACCTATTATTCCTAATATTCCTGGTATAGAAAACGTTAATGTTTTTACTATAAGAAATGTTGTTGATATAGATAATTTAAATAAATTTATACAGAAATTGCAAGCTAAAGATATTGCCGTTATTGGTGGTGGATTTATTGGAGTTGAAGCAGCAGAAAATTTAATTGAAGGTGGATATAATACTTCTTTAATAGAAGCTACACCTCAAATATTAAAACCTTTTGATTATGATATGGTTCAAATACTTCATAAAGAAATGACAGATCACGATGTTAATTTAATTGTAGATGATAAAGTTACTAAATTTGAAAAAGACACAGTAGTTTTAGCCTCCGGCACAAAAATTAAAGCTAATGCTGTTGTTATGGCAATAGGAGTAACACCTGAAATAGAACTTGCAAAAAATGCAGGCCTTGAAATTGGTCAAACTGGGGCTATAAAAGTTGACGGTAACTATAAAACTAGTGATAATGATATTTATGCTGTTGGAGATGCTATTGAAGTATATAATGCATTAACTCATAGTTTTACTAAATTATCGTTAGCAGGTCCTGCTCAAAAAGCAGCAAGAAGTGTTGCTGATAATATAAGTGGACAGGTAACTACAAATAAAGGTTATATTGGATCAAGTGCAATTAAAGTATTTGATTATAATGCAGCATCAACAGGTTTAAACGAATCTTTAATTAATTCATTAGGAATGAATATTAACTATGATATAGTGAGAATCTCAACAAATGATAAAGTTGGTATAATGCCAAATTCTGCACCTTTACACTTTAAACTTCTATTTGAAGTTCCAACCGGAAAAGTTTTGGGCGCACAAGCTATTGGTAAAGGTGATGCAGTTAAAAGAATTGATGTAATTGCAACTGCTATTAAGTTTGGAGCTACTGCTTACGATTTAAAAGACTTGGAATTATGTTATGCACCACCATTTGGAACTGCTAAAGATGTAGTAAATTATGCTGGCTATGTTGCTTCGAATCTTTTAAATGGTTCATTTAAACAAATTAACGTTGATAAAGTAAGAGAATTAGTTGAATCTGGTGCTTATATAGTAGATGTAAGAGAAAGAGCAGAATTTGAAAATGGTCATATTAAAGGTGCTATTAATATTCCTTTAAGTGAGCTAAGGGAAAGAGTAAATGAAATTCCAAAGGATAAAACAGTTTATCTTCATTGTAGAACTGGGCAAAGAAGCTATAATGCAGTCCTAGCATTACAACATTTAGGCTTTAATAATGTAGTAAATATAACTGGAAGCTTTTTAGGTTTATCCTTCTATGAAGCTTATAATGATAAATTAAAAAATAGAGAAAGTATATTAACAAATTATAATTTTAAATAATATTTTCATTTTAAAAAGAGATAGGACTTGATTCCTATCTCTTCTATATCAATAAGAAGTCCACCTTAAAAATACCTAATTGGAATGGTGAAATACTAAAATAAATTACGTATTGAACACACTCTTCCTTGTAACTCAACTAGAATATTAATTCTTAATATTGCTTCTAAATTAGTACTCATTTCATTTTATGCATGAGATAATACTGGAAACATTAGATAATTCTCTCTAAAAATATTTTCTGTATCCTTCAAAATAAATAAAGTATTATTATCATCAGTCAATATACTTTTCTCATATCCATTTGTATCAATAGGTGTAAATCCTAAATTTACTTTTTTAGTTTTACTGTCCATTAAAACATTTATTACTTTATCTAAATCAAAATTTCTATCACAAAATATACCATTAATATTTAATACATCCTCTTCATACTCACAAATAGCAACTGAGTTATATTCTTTAATATAATAAATACATTCTTTTAAAAATCCTAAACAGTAAAACATAATTAAATTCTTATTATCTTCAACATAAAGCTTTGAATTTACTATACTGTTATCAAGAATACTTTCTAATATTTTTTTATCTTCTTTATTATCTATATTTAATTTTCTCTTCTTAATATTAGTAGCTTCTTTAATTTTACTTATTGAATACTTATATTCATTAACTTTTTCAAATCCAAACTTAGGATAAAAATTTAATACTGTATCATTTGCTGATAAATAAATACAATCACTCTTTTCTTTATATTCACTAATTATTTTTTCAATTAAATATCTTGATAAACCTTTATTTCTATACTCATTATCAGTCATTACTGTTCCTATTTGAATATAGTTTTTCTTTTTACCTAAAACATTCATTTTCATAATACTTACAGATGCATTTGCTATTAATTTATCTCCATCTAATAATGAATATGGAATATATACTTCTTCCCAATAACCAGCTTCATACCATTCTTTAAAGTTAAATCCATAGGTTTTATCAGTTAAATCATTTAATCTTGTTCTTAAGTTTTTATCATCTCTATAATCTTTTACAAAAGTATATTCTTTATTATTAATTAATACTTTCTCATTCATTTTCTCACTCCCCTAACATATCCCCTATAAGTATTTTATTTTAATATTATTCATAAGCATATCTATATTACTTTTAATAATATAAGTTGAGCCATAAACTTAATCATTATTCAACCTTATCACTATATTATATATTCTTCTTTAAAATGCTTTAAAAATACTGCTTGTCTTATCTGATATTGATACCTTTTCAATCTTATATCCTTTTTCATCAAGTACATTAAAAGCCATATAATCTTTCATATCAACAGTTTCACCATTAAGTTCTAGTTTATATGAAACCTCATACTCAAAATGAATATATCCATCATTTTCTGTTTCACTAGTTTTTGTAAAATTAATATCTGTAACAGCACTTGCTTCTGATATAACACTGCTATATCTAGTAAATATTCTATTAGCCATTAATAAATCAAAAGCATCATCAGTAATATATTCACCAAATATTGATTTACAATCTTCAATGAATCGTCCTGACTCTTCAAGACTTGATATATCTTTATAAGTATCATATGATACTAACTTTCTAATAAAACTTTCTACATTTTGCTCTTTTGACGAATTAGTACATCCCACTAATAATCCTATTGTTACAATACATAAAAATAAATATTTAATTCTTTTTCTCATTTTTCTCCTACCCCCAATATAGTATTTCATCTATAATTTTTATTCTAAAAAAATCGAGCCATAAACTCCATTATGACTCAAAATTATATCATATCTAATTGATTTAGCTTAATTCAGTATTATATTATATTATATTATATTATATTATATTATATATCTTTCTTTATTTATCATTTAATTCCTTATCTAAATTTTTAACTTCATTCATTGCTTCTTCATACTTCTTTGCCTTAGCATTTGGATTTCTTCGTAATATTTTTATTGATTTTATATACACATTATTTTCAGTATTATGAATTCTACTTTCATGCATTCTTAATTTATTAATATACTCTTTAAATTCTAACTTTAAATGCTCAGTATCTTCTGAACCCCTGAAAGGCACACCCTCAAGTTTATCCATATACAATGATATTTTTTCAGATAAGCCTCTGATTTTTTCTTCAGTTATAGATAAATTCTTTCTTATAATAGCTTCTATATGCATTGCTTTTTTTGTCTTTTTCTCACTCTTCCTTTCTTGTTGGATTTCAAGTTTATCAAGTATTCTTCCTTGTAAATCCTTGATATCTTCATTAATAAAAGCTTCAACAATTTCTAATCTCTTTTTTATAACACTTACAGTTTCATTTCTTTCAGTTATTTTAACTAATACATTCTTTAAATTAATTGCTTCATTAAATGATTGGACTGCATCAACGGTAATAAAAATAGTAGCTAGATAAGCTATTATCTCAGAAACTTGATTTGGTATCATTACAACTAAATTAGCTATTTTAGGATTAGCTATCTTTACTAAAAGCACCGAAAATATTCCCCAAGCCAAAGATGATAATAAACATATATGTCCATTAATATTAAATGGCTTATCACTATAATCCCAATATCTAACATGGAATATCCTTTCCATTAACTCTCCAGTAATATACTCTAATATAGTTGCTGCAATCATTCCTATAATAAATATTAAAAAAGTATTATTTTGCACCATTATAGTTGAAACTAATACGACTATTGCTCCTGAACCATAAATAGGTAGTAGAGGGCCTTTTAAAAAACCTCTATTTATCCATTTACGCTTTTTTAATGAAACATAGCATGATTCCCATATCCATCCTGCAAAGCAATATAAATAAAATAATAAAAGCCATTGGTGTATTGTATACAATATGCCTCCTCCTATTTCCTTTTTATACCATATTAACATATATTGTATTATATTAAAAATAAAAAAATTGCCTATAGTATAAATCTAACTCTTTAGTTTATACTATAGGCATTTAAAAAACTTATATTACTTAATTCTATACATTATAGCTTCATATGGTCTCAAAGTTAAATTTTCTAATAAAGTACTTGAATCCTTGTAATTGCTTAATAAGATTTCAGAATGATTGAAATCTCCCTCAAAATTAAAATCAACTTCTTTATCATAGAAATTGCAAACAACTAATATTTTATCACCATTTAATTCTCTAACATATGCAAATATATTATTATCATCCTCACATAATAAAGTGTAATCTCCGTAGATTATAGTATCATTATGCTTTCTTATATTTATAAGCTTTCTATAATGATGGAAAATTGAATTTTCATCTTCTAGGCATTGTTTTGCATTTATAACTTCATAATTTTCATTTATAGAAAGCCAAGGCTTTCCTGTTGTAAATCCAGCATTTTCTGAATTATCCCACTGCATTGGAGTTCTTGCATTATCTCTTCCCTTAGCATAAATAGACTCCATTATTTCTTCATGAGTATATCCCTTTGAAATTCTATCTTTATACATATTTAAAGATTCAATGTCATTATACTCATTAATATCTTCAAATCTTACATTAGTCATTCCTAGTTCTTCACCTTGATATATATAAGGAGTTCCTTTCATTCCATGAAGAAGTGTAGCAAGCATTTTAGCACTTAGAACTCTATATTCCTTATCATTTCCCCACCTTGAAACTATTCTAGGAAGGTCATGATTATTCCAGAAAAGACTGTTCCAACCTTGTCCTTCAAGTTCTGTTTGCCACTTAGATAAAACTTTCTTTAATTCAAGTAATTCTAATGGTTTAAGATCCCACTTTTCTTTTCCCTCAATTTGATCTAATCCTATATGTTCAAATTGGAATACCATACTTAATTCATGTCTCTCTGGATTTGAGTACAGCTTTGCAACTTCTGGAGTAGCTCCCCATGTTTCCCCTACAGTTAACAAATCATTACCTTCTAAAGCTGCTTTATTCATTTCTTGTAGATAATCATGAAGTTTTGGTCCATTTCCTGTTATCATCTTATCTGGAACTTTACCTATAAGATCTATAACATCCATTCTAAATCCACCAATTCCTTTATCAACCCAGAAATTCATCATTTTATAAACTTCATTTCTTACTTTTTCATTTTCCCAATTTAAATCAGGTTGCTTCTTACTGAATAAATGTAAATAGTATTGACCTGTTGTTTCATCATATTGCCATGCACTTCCACTAAAACAAGATCCTAATTCATTTGGCTCATGTCCTTCTACTGGATCTCTCCATATATAATAATCTCTATATTCATTATCTTTAGATTTTTTTGCTTCAATAAACCATTTGTGCTCATCAGAAGTATGGTTAACAACTAAATCCATAAGAATCTTTATTCCTTTTTCATTAGCTTCTTTTAAAAGGTTGTCCATATCTTCCATTGTTCCAAATTCATCCATGATATCACAATAATCACTTATATCATACCCATTATCATCATTTGGAGATTTATAAACTGGACTAAGCCAAATAACATCTATACCAAGTTCCTTTAGATAATCTAATTTTTCTCTAATCCCATTGATATCACCTATTCCATCACCGTTACTATCGTTAAAGCTTCTTGGATATATTTGATACACTACTGAGCTATGCCACCATTGTCTTTCCATATTTGTTACCTCCACATTATAAAAACTCAATTCTTTTTCTTACATATTAATTTATCTAATAGCTAGCCATTGTAATATTCCCACCTCATTTAATTAAAAGATAACAACTTGCAAGCCTTTAGATACCAAATTCTAACTTAATGTGTAAATAACATCAATATTAAGCTAAGAATTCAGTTTATAATGTGATTATACATAATAATATTACTATTTTTCTTGCAAAATATAGGCTTTTTTTAACACAATAATGCTATTTACTTCATCTTCTCTTTCTTTTCCAACATTTCTATAACCTTCTCTAATCTTTTCTTTTTTGTATCTTCTTTGTTATTAAATTAAATTTTTTCATTTGTTAATTACCTCACTAAAATAAGTTTATCTAAAAAGGTTATTTACTAAATCTTTATTAATAATATCAATGTTCCAACTACAATTAATACTAACCCAACTATTGATTTTTTTGATAATTTTTCTTTTAAAAACACATAAGCAAATAATATAGTTACTAAAATACTAAGCTTATCTATTGGAACAACTATAGAAGCTAGTCCATCTTGTAATGCCTTATAATAACATAACCATGATGCTCCTGTTGCTATTCCTGACAATATTAAAAATAACAAACTTTTCTTATCTATCTTTTTTACATCACTTTGTTTTTTAGTAGCAAAAACAATAATCCATGCCATTATAAGTACGACTATTGTCCTAATTGCCGTTCCTAAATTTGACTCTACATTTTCTATCCCAACTTTACCTAATATAGAAGTTAATGAAGCAAATATAGCCGATAATAATGCATATACTAACCAAGCTTTTCCTTTAACTACTTTTTCTATGCTTTCTTTTTTTTGAATCATCAAATAAGTACCAATACCTATACCAATCATCCCAACTACCATGTTTATAGTTATATTTTCCCCTAGAAAAATAAAGGCTAATACCATTGTTAAGATTATACTACTTTTATCAATAGGTACTACCTTATTTACATCACCCAATTGCAATGCTTTAAAATAACATAACCATGATGCTCCTGTTGCAAATCCCGATAATATTAAGAATGTCAATGTTTTTCCACTTATATTTCCTATAGTTCCTTGTGATCCTACTATAAATACCATAATCCATGAAAAAATCAATACTACTATAGTTCTTATTGCAGTAGCAACATGAGAATCAATATCCTTAACCCCTATCTTAGCTAAAATTGATGTTGCACCAGCAAAAAATGCAGATCCAAATGCATATAATATCCACATATTTTTTATTTCCTTTCTTTGCATAATTCTTATTATAACATTACATTAATCTTATTCTTAACTAAAATTAAAAGAAGTGATATGAAAATTTAACTATACCACTTCTTTGCTTCATTTATATTCTATTATCATTTAAAATTCTTAAAATATCTTTCTTATTAGTTGCCACCCTTGGAATTTTAATTTGACTTTTTGAAACTCCTTTTGAGATTAAAAATTTCTTTATATTATCAAATGTATTCTTTCTAACAATATTAATGCTTATACATGATAATTTATTATTCTTTCTAAATCTTCCATAAGCTAAATTAGCTTTTTGAAGTTCTAAATCTAAAACCCTTTCAATCTCTTTTATCTTATCTTTAGATATTTCTTTATTTAATTCAAAATAAAAAACATATCTCCCAGGTGTTATTGTATTATCTGCCAATGTTGTATAATCAATTAATGATAACTTAAGTTCTTTCATAGTTTTATCTATTGAAGATATTAAATGTTCTTCTGTTGTTTTTTCAGAAACCATATTAATAACTTGATTTTTTCTATATAAAAATTCAATTTCTGGTGAATTATTATAATAATCAACTACCTTTATTACATCACCTAATCTATATCTATAAAGTCCAGCATAGTTAGTTACTATAACCTCATACATTTCATCTACCTTTAATTCATCTATACAATAAGTTTTAGGATTGTCTTTATTACCTTCTCCTATTGGCATAAATTCATAAAATACTGTATCTGGTATTACTACATATCTTATTTTAGATATATAAGGATTAACTCCTATCATAGCTTCAGTAGCTGCATATGCTGGAGAATAAATTGGTAATGATTCAGTATAATAATCTACCATATCATCATATATTGAAAAATTAGCACCTGTTACAGCTGCGATATAAGTTATCTTTGGCCAAAGCCTCCTACATATCCCTCTAAACCCCTTTGAAAATTCTTTTTCTATTTCATCAGCTCTTCCTGCATTTGCTTTTAAATAACTATTTAATTTTTTTCTTGTTTCATCATCAATATTTAAATTCCTATTAATGCTTCCCCTTCTAATATCTTTTACCAATAACTCATTTTTATCTTCTAGAATCCTTAATGCATCTAAAACATTTGAAATAAATACACCACTTATATAAGTTAAATTTCTATCTTCAAGAGCAAATAATAGATGTAAATATAATGCTGCATTTTTATCTTTTATTTTCATTACTTCATATGGAGAAGTATATATCTTAGGCAGTATATTTTTTATTGATTCCATCCCACCTGACGTTGCAGAACATATAGGTACCCCTCCATCAGAGTAAGTAGTCATAACAGTATCTGCTAACATCAACCCTCGTCCATAATTCCATTGTTTTTTTAGATTATTATAGGCAAACCTTTCTATTAAAAGAGCCATATACTTACTTCCAACTTCTCTTGATTTTTTAATGACAGGTATTAATTTTTGTTTACCTGTTGTTCCTGATGTATGTCCAAAATATTCAACCTCATCACTAATCAATATATTTTTTTCTCCCTTTAACATTTCATTTATATATTGCTCATAAGCTGAGTAATCTGTAATTGGCACTTTTTCTTTATATTCATTTATAGATTTTATTGAACTAAAATTATATTTTTCTCCATATTTACACTTCTTATTTTTATTTATTATTTTAAATAATACTTCTTCATTTACACTTTTTGAGTTTAATGTATATTTATTAAACTTTTTTTCTAGAATTCCTCCTGCTGAAATCATAGTACGATATAACACTTTACTTATTATGCTCATAATAAAGCACTTCCTATATATTTTTGTCATAAATAATATATGAAAGTGCTTTATAAATTGCTTATATATTTCAAACTCATTTTATTATTATATAATTTAAACTACTTTTTATGCTTAACTCTATCTCCAACAAATGTTAAAATACTTGCTAATATTATTGAAACAACAGCAGCAATTAAAACTGAAATCTTTGATACACTTAGCTCAATTTCTCTTCCTTTAAATGCTATCTCTGATACAAATAAGGACATTGTAAATCCTATTCCTGCAAGTATTGAAACCTCCAATACATCATACCAAGATGCATCTGTAGGCTTTTTAGTTATGCCTATTAAGCTTCCTAAATATCCAAAAATCATAATTCCTAATGGTTTTCCAATAACCAATCCTAATATTATTCCAATCATTAAAGGGTAATCCTTTGCTAAATTCAAACTTCCTCCTAGAGTTATCCCTGTATTAGCAAAAGCAAATAAAGGAAGTATTACAAAATTTGAAAACGGCTCAAACTTATGCTCAATCTTATAACTTAAATCCTTATCCCTATCCTTTTCATGTAAAACAGGTATACTAAATGCTAATATTACTCCGCTTAAAGTAGAATGAATTCCACTATAAAATATAGCTATCCATAATGCTAATCCTAATATTAGATATGGATATAATCTATTTCTTTTATTAAAAAATCTAACACAAAATAAAGCTGCTATTAAAATCAATGAAATAATTATTCCAGAAATTCTTATATGAGAAGAATAAAAAACACCTATTATAACTATTGATAGCAAATCATCTACTACAGCTAAGGTAAGCAAAAATAATTTTAGTGAAAACTTCAGCTTACTTTCAAGAATTGAAAAAATACCTATTGCAAATGCTATATCTGTTGATAGTGGTATCCCTGCCCCAATTTCAAATCCACTTTTAAAATTAAATAAAGTAAATATTAATGCAGGTACGAGCATCCCCCCTATAGCAGCTAACACTGGAAATGATGCTTCTTTTATATTTGAAAGTTTTCCATATACAATCTCTCTTTTAATTTCACATCCTACAACTAAGAAAAATATAGCCATTAAAAAATCATTTATGAAAACATGTAAATTAAATTCTTCTCCAATTTTCAAATCATATAAAATATAATTATAATATCTATCTAATTCAGTATTTGCTAATATTAATGCTAATATTGTAGCTCCTAATAGCAATATTCCTGGAAATGCTTCTGAACTTACTATACTTTTATAATCTTTTTTACTATCTTCCATAACTGTGCTCCTAATACATTCTTATTTTTCCTTACTGTTATATTTTGCACAGTTCTTTTCTTTTTATCCTTTGCGTAACACTTGTGATTGTGATATTGGATATGATTAAATAAAAAAAGTCTGAAACATTAATTAAATTCAATTAATGTTTCAGACTTTTAAAATTATTCTACTACTTTTTTCTTTAATACTGCTAACATTGCCATTCCTACTACAGAACCTATTACAACTGCTGCTAAGAATCCAAATGGATTTCCGATTACAGGTAATACGAATATTCCACCATGAGGAGCTCTTAATTGACAGTCAAAGAACATTGTAAGTGCTCCTGCTGTTGCAGAACCTATTACACATGAAGGTATAACTCTTAATGGATCTGCTGCTGCAAAAGGAATTGCTCCTTCTGTTATGAATGATAATCCCATAATATAGTTTGTAAGAGCTGATTGTCTTTCTCTCTTAGTAAACTTATTCTTAAAGAATGTTGATGCTAAAGCTATAGCAAGTGGTGGAACCATACCACCAGCCATTACAGCTGCCATTACTTCATAGTTTCCAGATGCAAGTGATGCTGTACCAAATACATATGCTGCTTTATTGAAAGGACCACCCATATCAATTGACATCATACCTGCAACAACAATACCTAATAATACTTTACTTGTTCCACCCATTGAGTTAAGGAAATGTGTGATTGCTTCATTTATTCCACCAAAGAAAGGATTTACGAATATCATGATTGCTCCCATTAAACCTATACCTATTAGTGGATATAATAAAGTTGGTTTTAAACCTTCTAATGCTTGTGGTAATTTATCAAATATCTTCTTTAATCCTAATACTAAGTAACCACCAACAAAACCTGCAAATAATGCTCCTAAGAATCCTCCGCTAATAACAGATACTGAAGAATCAAATGCACTTGCATAAGTTGTACCTAAGTTAGCTAACATACCACCAACAAAACCAACTGCAAGACCTGGTCTATCTGCAATACTCATTGAAATATATCCTGCAAGTACTGGTAACATAAATCCAAATGATGTTTCACCTATAGTTTTTATAAATGCTGCGATTGGTGTATTCTTACCAAAGTTAGATGGATCTATACTATAATTATCTAGTAAGAATGCTATAGCTATTAATATACCTCCACCTATAACAAATGGTAACATATGAGATACACCATTCATTAAGTGCTTATATATTTGTCTTCCAAAGCTTTCTCCTTCATCTGATGATGAGCCTTCGCTATCACTTCCACCTGCATGATGATATACTGGAGCATCACCATTAGTAGCTCTAGTTAATAATTCTTCTGTTTTATGAATTCCATTTGCAACCTTAGTTTGAATAACTTTCTTTCCTTCAAATCTAGCCATTTCAACCTTCTTATCAGCTGCAACTATTATACAATCTGCATTAGCTATTTCTTCATCAGTTAAAACATTTTTAGCTCCACCTGAACCATTAGTTTCAACCTTTATTGTAATTCCCATGTCTTTAGCTTTATTTTCTAAAGCTTCTGCTGCCATAAATGTATGAGCAATTCCTGTAGGACATGCTGTAACTGCTAATACTCTATATCCACTAGCTTGTGCTTTTTGAGCTTCTTCTTTATCACTTTCAGCCTTTAACTTATCATTTTCTTTAGAATCAATAAGTTCTAAGAATTCATTAACACTCTTAGCATTAATTAATTGATCTTTAAATTCAGGATCCATTAACATCATAGATAATCTTGCTAACACATCTAAATGAAGATTATTTTCTCCTTCTGGTGCAGCAATCATAAAGAATAATTTTGCCGGTTCACCATCTAATGAATCATAATCAATACCATTAGTAAGTACCATTGCACTAAGACCAGCTTCTTTTACTGCAGTTGTCTTAGCATGAGGAATTGCTATATTATCTCCGATTCCCGTTGTGCTTAAGCTTTCTCTTGCTAATACTGCTTCTTTATAAGCTTCCTTATCATTTAATCTTCCTGTTTCATTCATTAAATCAACAAGTTTATTAATAGCTTCTTCCTTTGTTTTTACATTAGGATTAAGTGCTATACCATTCTTTTTTAATAAATCTGTTATTTTCACTTTTTAGTCCTCCTTTAAATTTAATTGATTTGATTTAATAATTCATAAACATAATCTTTTGTTGCTAAACCTTCTGAAAAAGCAGAAGCACTTCCTGTTGCTACTCCTAATTTAAATCCTTTTTCTACTTCGTTTGCTTCTAAATATCCTGCAATAAATCCTGCTACCATTGAATCACCGGCTCCAACAGAATTTTTAACCTCACCTTTTGGAACATTACTTGTAATAACATCCCCATTTTCTTTAATTAGAATTGCTCCATCACCAGCCATAGATATAAGTACATTTCTTGCCCCCATATCTTTAAGCTTCTTAGCATATTCTATAATTTCATCATTTCCTTTAAGTTTTACATTAAATAAATCTCCAAGTTCATGATGATTTGGTTTTATTAAAAATGGTTTATATTTTAAAACCTTTAATAACGATTCCCCAGTTGTATCTACAATAAATTTGACTCTCTTATCTTGAAGAGACTCCATAATTCTTTCATAAATATCTACTGGCATTGTTTTTGGGATACTCCCAGCTAATACTAAAATATCCCCTTCAGATAATTTATCTAACTTTCCATAAAGCTCATGTAATGCTTCATCTGAAATTTCTGGTCCTCCACCATTTATTTCACTTTCAACATCAGCCTTTATCTTAACATTTATTCTAGACATTCCATTTTTTAATTTAATAAAATCTGTATCACAGCCAAATTCTCTTACTTCTCTTTCGATTTCTTCACCTGTAAATCCAGCAATAAATCCTAAGGCTTTACTTTTAACTCCTAAATTATTTAAGACAATAGAAACATTAATTCCTTTACCACCTGCATAAACATTCTCACAAGTACTTCTATTAACATGACCTAAATTAAAATCATCCATTTTTACTATATAATCTAATGCTGGGTTAAATGTAATAGTATATATCATTATTTTTCTACCTCCAAAATTTCAGCTTCTTGTCTATATCTATTATTCTCCAAAACTGTAGTTATTATTTTAGCTTCTTTAATATCTGCAAAAGTTACAGAACTTATTTCGTCAAATTTAGAATTATCGCATAATATATATCTTTTTTTACTTCTATGCAATGCTTCGCTTTTTACCATCGCTTCTTTTATATCAGGTGTAGTAAATCCTCTTTCAATATCTACTCCATTTACACCAAAAAAGCCTTTAGTGAAATTATATTTTCTTAATGCATTAACTGTTTCAGCTCCTACTATAGCTTCTGTTGCAAGCTTAAGCTCTCCACCTAAAATATAAGTTGTACATTTTTTTTGAATAAGTTTTCTAGCATGTACAATTCCATTTGTTACAAAAACAGCCTTTGTATTGTTAATGAAATTTATCATTAGTTCAGTAGTAGTTCCTGCATCAATATATACAAAATCATTATCTTTAATTAGTGATGCTGCATATTCTGCTATTTTTATTTTTTCATTTATATTTAAATTTTGTCTATTTTCAACTCTATCATCTATAGTTGTTATGCTTATTTCTTTTATTGATGTAGCTCCCCCATGAACCTTCTTTAATAATCCGGCCTTATCTAAAGCTATCAAATCTCTTCTTATAGTTGATTCGGATGTATTTAAATATTCAACTAAATCATTTAAATAAACTACCGATTCTTTTTCTAATTTATCTAAAATTAATTTATGTCTTTCTTCTGATAACATTTACATCACTTCCTTATCTCAATAATAGCTTCTTTTTTTTAATAAGTCAATCATTTTCTTTCACATTCATTCATTTTCTTTCAACTTCGTTCATCATTTCCTCCATTTTATTTTATTTTTTCCAAAAGTACTATTTTTTATATGTAAAAATTTTAGTTGCATTTGCAACTATATTGCTCTTATAATATATTAAGTAATATATAACCTTATTAATTTTTTAAATTTAATTAGAAAGGACTTATTTAAATGAGCTGCAATAATGAATATTTAGGTAAATATATTTCTTTAATTCATAGACAGGCTAATGTATTTTTCACAAAAGAATTTAGTAAATTTGGATTTGGTAGTGGACAATATATGTTCATGATTCATTTATATAAAAATGATGGAATCAGTCAAGAAAAACTTTCTGAATTGCTTAACATAGATAAAGGCACTACTGCTAAAGCAGTAAAAAAATTAGAAGAACTTGGGTTTGTAACTCGTTTTAAAGATTCAACTGATAAAAGAATAAATAGAATTTACTTAACTTCAAAAGCCTTTAATATTAAAAATGACTTTTTTTCTGTTTTAACCAAATGGGAAAACATGCTTACTAATCAATTAAGTCCTGAAGAAATATCTGAAAGCTTAACTATACTAAATAAGCTTTCTAAAAGTGTAACAAGAAATAATTAATTATTAGGAGGACAAAAAAAATGGCACATCAAAATCACTTAGGTGAGGAATCTATCGGAAAATTATTATTAAAATATTCTATTCCAGCAATAATAGGAATGATGGTTAATGCTTTATATAATATTGTAGATAGAATGTTTATAGGACGTATTCCTGATGTTGGCTCCCTTGCATTAACAGGAGTAGGAATAACTATGCCTATAATGTCAATTCTTTTAGCTTTTGGCATGCTTATAGGAATTGGATCAACTGCAAATATTTCATTAAATCTTGGGCGTGGTAAACGAGATGAAGCCGAAAAACTAATTGGTAGCGCTATTACATTAAGTTTAATAGTTGGTGTTATAATTACTATCATTGGTCTTATTTTCTTAAATCCAATATTAAATATCTTTGGAGCAAGTGAAAATACTTTATTTTATGCCAAAGAATATATTACTGTAATTTTATGTGGTTGTACTTTTAATATTCTTTCTTTTGCATTAAATAGTACTGTAAGAGCTGATGGTAACCCTAAGCTAGCTTCATTAACTATGATTATTGGATGCGGGACCAATATCGTTTTAGATTATTTATTTGTTTTTGTATTAAATATTGGAATTAAAGGTGCTGCTTTTGCAACTGTTATTTCTCAAGCACTTACATTCTTTATAATACTTTATTACTATACTAAAGGAAATTCTAATCTAAAATTAAAAGTTGAAAATATGAAACTAAAGAAAAACTTAGTCATGATGACTTTTGCAATTGGTATAGCCCCTTTTGCAACCCAAATTGCTAACAGCTTAGTACAAGTTGTCGCTAATAATTCTTTAAAAGCTTATGGTAATGATTTATCTATAGGTGCCATGACTATAATAGGCTCAATTAATATGGTATTTATGATGCCTATCTTTGGTATTAATCAAGGTTGTCAACCAATTATAGGTTTTAACTATGGTGCTAAAAAATATGATAGAGCTAAAAAGACATTTATAATTGCTACTATTGCAGCTACTGTTATTTGTACAATAGGAGGTATGTTAATACAACTATTCCCTGAATTTGCAATAAGTTTATTTAATAATGATCCTGAACTTACAGCTGTTGCTATAAAAGGAGTTAGAATGTATTTATTAATGATGCCTATAGTTGGAATTAACATTGTTGCTACTAGTTATTTCCAATCTATTGGTAAAGCTAAAATGTCTATGTTTGTTAGTTTACTTAGACAAGTAATTTTATTAATTCCATTTACGCTAATTCTACCTTTATTTATAGGATTAGATGGGGTTTGGGCTGCTGGAGCTTGTGCTGATTTCTTATCTGTTGTCATCACAGCAGTTTTAATATTTAAGGAATTTAAATCATTAAACAAATTACATGAAATTCAATTAGTAGCATAATAAAACTAAACATATAAATAAAAAAAACTATTACCAAATAAAATATCTGATAAAGGAAAAGGTGGATTATATATAATCCACCTTTTTACGTAAATTTAAATTATGAACCTATTTACTTTGTACAATACTAATCAATATTTAGTATTATCAATATGTTTATAAATAATTATATTTATATAATACTTTGTTGCAATATATTATCTATTACATTATATCCTTTAACGTATATTGAGCCATTTCATTTACAAATACATTTAATGACTTGCAGATAATACCCTTAAGTTTACACTCTTTGCTTAATAGTGGGCATGTTCCTGATTCACCCATACATTCCACTAAACTTAAATTTTCTTCTGTTAATAATAATACCTTACCTAAATTAATTTCAGCTGGATCCATTCCCAATTTTAATCCACCATTTCTTCCTTTTGAAGATATTATATATTCTGTCTTTGCTAATTTATTTATTACTTTTTTTAAATGATGTGAAGATATTTCTAATCTTTCTGCCAATATATCTACTGTTGCATTTTCCTCAGAGTTTTTAGCTAAATATATTAATGCTCTAAATGCATAATCTGTAAACTTTGATAATTGCATAAACAATTCCTCCTCTTATATAAGGTAAGATAATTATACCACAAATTTAAATGTGCATTTTATTTGCACATTTAATTTTTATATGGTATATTAATATCAAAGACATGAATAATAATTATTAATAGATAATGATTTTAAAGGAGAGATAAATATGTTAGATCAAAAAACTATAGATATAATAAAAAGCACAGTACCTGTTTTAAAGGAGCATGGATTAGAAATAACAACAACTTTCTATAAGAATATGTTTAAAAACAATCCCGAAGTAAAACCATTATTCAATATGGATAAACAATCTTCTGGTGAACAACCTAAAGCATTAGCGATGACTATTTTAGCTGCTGCTCAAAATATAGATAATCTACCAGCAATTTTACCAGTAGTTAAAAGAATTGCTGAAGTGCATTGTGATCGTCAAGTTACTGAAGGACATTATCCAATAGTTGGTTCAAATCTTTTAATTTCTATTAAAGAAGTTTTAGGAGATGCAGCAACTGATGAAGTCCTTGAAGCTTGGGGCAATGCCTATGAAGTTATTGCTAAAATTTTCATTGATGTAGAAAAAGAAGTTTATGATTCAAGAAAAAACTAAAGCTTAACTTATAATAATCCCATCAGTAATAATTATTACTGATGGGATTATTAAATTTATTATTTTAAATTTTCAATTCTATATCCAATTTCCTTATTGGCCAGCTCATAGCCTTCTTCAATCATTTCTTCATTACTTAAACTATTTCCTATTAAATCATCTATTGTTAATTGATTTCTATTGCTAAAATACTTATTTAAAAGCATTTCCTCTATCTCTTCTTGACTTGCGATAGAATAATCATCCAATATATGTTTTACATTAATATTATTATCTCTCAAATATCTACCAACTAATATACTTCTATGACATCTTATTGGATCTTGCATTGCCCCTAATAATGCTATTTTATATCCCTTACTATATCCTGTCTTTAACCTTTCAATTCCTCTTATAAACTCCTCTTCATTTATTACTTCTTTAAAATCTGAATAACCTTCACTATTATATGAAACCTTTCTTACTCTTTTAGCTGCTAATTCCTCTCCCATATAAATATAAACAAATCCAGCCTTAGTTAATGTATACTTAATAGTATCCTTATCAAATTGAATATTATACTTAGAATAAGGTGTACCTCTAATATCAACAACACAATTAATATTATAGTGCCTTAACATATCAATAAGCCTTTCTACTGTATAATTCGAATGTCCTATAGTATATATTTCCATATGCTCATCCTTCCTCTATATTTTATATTATCTTATTTTTAACTAATATTCTTTGTAATTATAAAAAAAATACTTAAATGATATATTATTATCATTTAAGTATTTTTCAATGGTATTATTTTATCATCTTATTCATCAATATCAATAGCAGAAACTGGACAAGCATCTCTTGCTTCTATTGCATCGTCTTGTAAATCACTTGGAATATCTCCTGTTATAGCAACTGATTTTCCATTATCGTTCATACTAAATACATCTGAACAGACTGAAACACATACTTCGCATCCAATACAAGTATCTTCATTTACCCAAGCTTTCATAAAATAACACTTTCCTTTCTATATAAAATATCTTTTATTTAATACTTTTATAGGTTTCCCTTACCTGTAATTTTTAGTCTAAAAAATAGCTATAAATGCAATGGCAATTATATCCACTATATTTATAGCTATATTTCATCTCTATACATTATTTTTCATTTAATTTATTCATTACTTCATTTAAATCTAATCCATGAATATAACAAGCCTGCTCTAAAGTCTCCATTGTTGCCGATGGACATCCTAAACATCCCATTCCAAATCCACTTAAAATATCAGCTGCCTTTGGATTAATTTCTAATATTTCACCAATTGTATTATCTTTATTTATCATTTCGTTATACCTCCAATTAATATCTTTTTTCTAACTCTTCTAAAATTGATATATATTTGTTCTTTATCTCTTCATTATTAATTTCATAATTTTCACATTCATCATCTATAAGCTTTATTACTTCATCATTTAAGTTTCTCTCTGCGAACTTATAAATTACCCTATCTTCTTTATCTATGTGACGTATTAATAAATGTGTATATGAAATTGCATTTGCTATAACATCTAGCTTTGCCTCTTCCTCTCCAGCTTTTACTTTTTCTAATGCAGCTACTAACTCTCTCACATGTAATCTTCCTAAATCATGTTCTACAAGCATCCCTTGATTAACTGCTTTCTTTGCAGGCTCTCCTAACTCTTCTACCATTTTAATAAAAAGTATTTTTTCTTCCTTTTTGTGATGATGATTATCAGCATAATTTCTAATGAAATCTATTATCTTATAAAAATCCTCATATATAATTTCTTCGTTATTTAATATTTTAAAACAACATTTTCTTATTACTTGTAACATCCTAAGAATATACTTATGTTCTTCATTCATTATTTCTATAGCCTTCATTCACTGTACTCCCTTTATATCTTTCTCAATATTGCTTTAACTTATATTATTACTATACAGTAAATTGCTATTTTATTTCGTAACAAACGTTACATTTTCAAAAAATAATTTAATTTCATATATTATCTTATTTATCTAATAAAGGTACTTAAATAATTATCTATCATTTAAATACCTTTATGCTATTTCACTATTATATTTCTTGTTTCAAACAAGTCTTTAAATCATCTTCAGGTGTACTTATACTCCTTAAATCAAAAGTATCAACTAAATATTGAAGAACATTTGGACTTAAAAATGCTGGAAGTGTAGGTCCTAAGAATATTCCTTTAATTCCAAGTGATAATAATGCTAACAAATCAGCTACAGCCTTTTGTTCATACCAAGAAATAATTAATGACAATGGTAAACCATTAACGTCAGTTCCAAAAGCATCTGCAAGTGCTGTTGCAATTCTAACTGCAGAATACGCATCATTACATTGCCCTACATCTAAAAGTCTTGGAAGCCCTGCCACTTCTCCAAACTCCAATTTATTAAATCTATATTTACCACAAGCTAAAGTAAGTATTATACAATCATCTGGCACCATCTTTGCAAATTCAGTATAATAATTTCTGCCTGGTCTAGCCCCGTCACATCCTCCAATTAAGAAAAAGTGTCTTATCTTCCCTTCTTTAACGGCATTAACTATAGTTTCTGCATTACTTAAAGTTGCATGATGGCCAAACCCAACTAATATTTCATGTGGTTCTTGATCTTTATCATATCCTCCAAGTTCTAAAGCTTTATTTATTATTTCAGTAAAGTCCTTTTTACCATCCTTATCTTTACCTATATGCTTTACTCCATCCCATCCAACAACACTAGTTGTAAATATTCTATCTTTATAAGTTTCCCTTGGTCTCATAAGACAATTAGTTGTCATTAAAATGCATCCTGGAATATTATCAAATTCTTTTTGTTGATCTTGCCAAGCACCACCAAAATTTCCTACAAGATGAGGGTATTTCTTTAGTCCAGGATATCCATGACTAGGTATCATTTCTCCATGAGTATATATATTTATTCCCTTTCCCTCGGTTTGTTCTAACAACATTTCAAGGTCTTTTAAATCATGACCAGATACTATAATAAATGGTCCTTTTTTAATATGAACATTTACTTTATGTGGTGTTGGATTTTCATAAACTGTAGTATTAGCCTCATCTAGCTTTTTCATTACTGCAACACTCATATCACCAGTTCTCATGGTCCATCTTATTAATTCTTCTACTGATAAACTATCATCAGTGGTTGCTTCTAATGCTCTTACATAAAAATTATCAACTTGATCATCATAATATCCAAGTTCCCTTGCTTGATGACCATATGCACTTATACCTTTCAATCCATAAACTATTGTTTGTCTTAGTGAACGTATATCTGGATCAAGATTTTGATCATACATTATTCCAGCTTTTTTTGCATCTTTTAACATATCAGCCTTTGTTTCACTTAAGTTATACGTAGCATGATCTGTATCATTTTTAATTTTTCCTACTTGTTTTCTTAATTTTTCTTTTATTTTTTGAGACTCTTTAAGCATTTCAACATGTACATCTGCATCAAAATTTACGTTTGTTAAAGTTGTAAATAATGAATTTTCAATAAATATTACAATATTCTTATCTACATTCTCCCCTTTTTCAACTATTTCTTTTGCGTAACAACTTATACCTTTTATTTGATATATAAGTAAATCTTGAAGTGCTGCAACTTCTGGTGTCTTACCACATACCCCCATTTTAGTACACCCTTTACCACCAGCTGTTTGTTCACATTGATAACAAAACATTGGATATTCCATTGCCATATTATTTTCCATTAATCTTCCTCCTACATTTTAATCATTTTCTATAATTTCATTTATATAATTCCACTAAAATGTAAAAATTATAATTAAAATAAAAAAGTAGCTAAATAGAAATTAATATATAATTCCTAATTCAACTACTTTAATTGTATTAATATTTATTTTTAGTTTATTTTGAACATTACTTCTTACTAAATATAATAATTATACACTTTCATTTATTCCTTTAAGTTCATATGCTTTCTTTAATAAAATAGGTGTGATTATTGCACATACTATTACCATTATTATAACAGCAGGTAAAAAATAAGTATTCATAATTCCCATTTTCATTCCTTTGTTAGCTATTATAAGTGCTACCTCTCCCCTAGCCATCATACCAGTTCCAATTTGTATAGCTTCACTTTTATTAAATCTACAAATTTTTGCTCCAATCCCACATCCTATTACTTTAGTTAGCATTGCAACTACTACTAGTACTATTGTCATTATTATAATTTCAAAACTCATTTTAGGTATTTTCATATTTATTCCTATACTTGCAAAGAAGATAGGTGATAATAGCATATATGAAATTATATCAAATCTTCTTGAAATATATGCAGTTTCTCTGTTTCTTGATAATACTAATCCTGCGGCAAATGCACCTGTAATATCAGCTACTCCAAAGAACTCTTCAGCTATAAATGCCATTAATAAACAAATAACAAATGCTCCAATAACAAACCTTCTTTTATCTACATCATATTTTTCTATCCACTTTCCAAAAAACACATATACCAAATAACCAATAACAAGTGTAAAAACTAAAAATCCTATAATTTTTAATAATACTACTCCAATATTTATAGATTGATCAGCCATACTTGTTATTACTGTTAAAACTAAAATTCCTAAAATATCATCTATAATTGCAGCACCTAAAATTACGCTTGCCGATTTTTCGCTCATTTTACCTAATTCTCTAAGTGCCTCAACAGTTATACTAACAGAAGTTGCAGTTAATATAGCTCCTATAAATACATTTTGTAAAAAGGCACTAACAGTTGTTAAACTTCCATCATTAAAAATGTATGCAACAGCTGTACCTCCAATTAGTGGTATTAACACCCCCATGCTAGCAACAATAAATGCTGATTTGCCTACACTTTTTAACTGACTTATATCACTTTCTAAACCTGCAGTAAACATTAATACAATCACTCCAAGCTCTGCTAGCATACTTATAAAATCAGTTTCTTTTAAAACATTTAACACTGATGGTCCTAGTATAACTCCCGCAAGCAATGCACCGACAACTTGTGGTAAATTAAATTTTCTTGTTATTAATCCTAATAATTTCGTACTTAATAAAATTAATGCAATATCTAATAAATATTTGTATGACATTAACCCCACCCCACTAGTAAATGTTTTTATTCCTTATGAAGTAATATATTTATATTATTTTAAATTTATACATATTAATAATATTTTATATGTATAATTTCAAAAAACATTTTATTTATACAACTATAAAGGGAGTATAGTAAATTACACTTAACTATACTCCCTTTATCTTATGATATATGATTTTTCACTCTAGTTTATTACTTTATTTTTCAAAAATAATAGTAACTTTAAATAAATCTCCATCTACACTTATATTAAACTTTCCATTTTGAAGTTCAACAAAACTCTTTGCTATTGCAAGACCTAATCCTGAACCTTCTGTATTTCTCGATTCATCACCACGTACAAACCTTTCTGCTATCGTATCTACATTAAATGTTATTTCTTCTGCAGCCATGTTTTTCATTACAATTTGAACATCATTTTCATTTTCAAAAATATCTATAAACACTCTTGAATTAGGCATAGCATACTTAGTCATATTAATTACTAAGTTTTCAAACACTCTAAATGTACGTTGACTATCTAACGGTAATATTACCTTACCTTCTGGCATATTCTTTCTAACAGATAATTTTGCTTCTTCAAGCTTATCTTCTAATTCAAGTAATGTTTGCTTCATTAAAGCTACAACATCTATATTTTCTATATTTAAAGTTATATTTCCACTCGTTGCCTTACTCATTTCAAATAAATCTTCTATTAAAACTTGAAGTCTTTGAGCTTTTCTATCTAATGTATCAACATACTGTTTACGCTTTTCTTCCGATAAATTTTCACCCTTCAATAGATCTGCATAAGTTATTATAGCTGTTAAAGGAGTCTTTAAATCATGCGACACATTTGATATCAAGTCTGTTTTCATCTTTTGACTCTTAACTTCTTCATCTACAGCTTTTTTAAATCCCTTCTGAATCTCTTTTAAATCCTCTTTAAAAGGTTCAAAAAGTCCTAAGTCTTCTTCTATATTAACATCTAATTTTCCTTGTGCAATTTTACTTGTAGCTTCTCTTAACTTACTATATTTTTCGCTTATTTTATCTACATATTTTCTTATTACGAAAAATAAAACAATTGAATACAGTATGACTACAGGAATTCCAAAAAACCAA
>OLQY01000312.1_pt1 | contig 61557 bp, 50 predicted proteins | sample 1672851 | NCBI WGS metagenome assembly OLQY01 (sample SAMEA3136730, study PRJEB25190) | human gut metagenome
GGATGCGTGATCTGATCCTTCAACTCAGCAAAAGTTCGATTTATTCAACAAAGCCATTTAGATCATGACACACATATTACAAAGCCGGCCAAAATAATCAGCACCAGAAGGTGCTGATATATTGATGCATTCTACATTAGGCATGCTTATCTGCTATTTTTCTATAATGTTATGCTCAGGACCATAAGGGAAATGGGTAATGTTCTCTGCTGCATTTTCGGTGACAACCAGGATATCGTGTTCGCGATAACCGCCGTGTCCCGGCATGTTCTCTGGCAGCATTATCATCGGTTCCATTGAGACTACCATTCCCGGCGCTAAAACGGTTTCAATATCCTCGCGTAATTCTAAACCGGCTTCGCGGCCATAATAGTGGCTCAGTACGCCGAAGGAGTGACCATAGCCAAAAGTCCGATACTGCAGCAGGTCATGCTCGCGATAAATTTCATTAAGCGAGGCGGCGATATCGCAACAACGGGCGCCAGGGCGGATGAGCGCCTGCCCACGGCGGTGCACCTCACAGTTGATCTCCCAATGACGCAATTGCTCATCGCTAGGCTGACCGAGGAACAGCGTACGCTCCAGCGCGGTATAGTAGCCGGCAATCATGGGAAAACAGTTCAGTGATAAAATATCCCCTTGCTTGAGGCGACGGGTCGTCACCGGATGGTGAGCACCGTCGGTATTCAGGCCAGACTGAAACCACGTCCAGGTATCGCGCAATTCAACATGCGGCAAACGTTTCGCAATTTCCCGGGTCATCGCCGAGGTGGCTGCCAGGGCAACGTCATACTCCGGAACATCTTCGGCAATCGCTGCGACGCATGCCGCGCCGCCGAGGTCGGCGACCTGAGCACCAATTTTAATCAGCGCAATCTCTTCGGCAGACTTAATCATGCGCATACGCATCGTCGCCGGTGCAATATCAATAAACTGTGTCTGAGAAAGGTAATAGCAAAATTTAGCGCGCTGTTCGATCGTTACATGATCGCCCTCCAGTGCAATCCGCCGGCTATTATCAGGAACCACTTTACGTACTGCACGGTAATAATTATCGCGCTGCCAGTCCGTGTAAACGATATTTGCACCGTAGCTGCGGCGCCATCCTTGACCTCCATCGATATTGGTGGTAATTAAAAATGACTGGCTCGGTGTCACCACCAGGGCATACTGGCGACCAAAACTACAATATAAAAAATCGCCGTAGTAATTAATATTATGAATCGAGGTTAAAATAACTGCATCAATGCTGTCTGCTTCCATGGTGGCGCGTAATCCCGACAGTCGGCGCTGCATTTCATGGGAGCTGAACGTTCCTTTAACTTTTTGCCCATTAGCTAATTCAATAATATCTGGCATGCTCATAATAAACTCCGTCGTTGATAATGGCGTGATGCCATCATCTGGAAAATGATATCTTGCTACAAACGGAGATTATTAATTTGCCGTCATTAGCCGGCCTTATGCAGCGTATATTCACTGAGAATTTGCGTTCGCTCTGCAATATGACGTGCGGTTTCTTCTGTCAGCCAGTTAATCAACGCCTGAACGCGTGGCCGTTTCTCATTATTACGCGGGCAGGTTAACCACACCTGTCCGTCTTCGACAATATCGGTAAAAGGGCGAATCAGTGCGCCATTGCTCACTTCCGTCGCACACAAAGAGTGACGGCTTAAGGCGATTCCTTGGCCGGCGCAGGCGGCCTGGAGTACGAGGTCGGCGCGGGAAAATCCGGTTCCCGCCTCGACATTCAGGTCATAGAGCCCGAGGCGGGCAAAATAGGAGCGCCAATGGGTGCTATAGGCATTTTGCGGCATGGAATCATGCAGTAAGCGCAAACCACAGAGTTCGCTGTAACTGCGCAGATGCCGTGTTTTCAACAAATCCGGGCTGATCACGGGATAGATCACATCGTTGAACAGATGCCGTTGAATTAGATTTTTATCATCAACCCAAAAAGGAGTGATGGCGATATCGACCGCGTCAGATTTAAAATTGGCGGGCGTCATATCGGCATCAATTTCCAGGCTGATAGGGTACTGCTCATAAAACTGATGCAATCGGGGAAGCAGCCATTTGGTGGCAAAGGACGGCATAACCCGAATCTTTATGGTGCCCTCAAGGGTTTCTTCACCGGTTTGGTGCAACGTAGTTTCGAGGATGGCAAAGGCCTGGCGCACTCCGATAAACAGTTGTTCACCCTGCGGGGTTAAGCGTAGTCCCGCGGGAGTGCGGTGAAAGACCAGATAGCCAAGCTGCTGCTCAAGCGATTGAATTTTTTGGCTTACTGCACTCTGAGTAAGAAAAAGATCCTGCGCGGCACGGGTAAAACTGAGATTGCGCGCTGCGGCATCAAAGTAGCGTAAACCGTCGAGAGACGGCAAACCTGGTTTTCGTTGCATCATCGGTTTCTCTGTTGCTAAATAACCTGTAATAAGCACTATTCATGCCAAAATCACCATTAGCCGTGCTAATAGTTATCAGTTAGAAACCACCGTTTGTCGCCGCTCAGCGAATGAATAAATATTATCAGCGTCATTCAAACTCGCGGAGAAACACTGATGAAAAATAAACTGTGGCTATTACTTTCAATGTCTGCCTTACAACTTTCACCATTATTGATATCTACGGCCCAGGCTGATTTACTGGATGATATTAAGCAAAAAAAAGAAATAGTGATTGCCACCGAAGCGCGCTATGCCCCTTTTGAAATGCTTGAAGATGGCAAAATAGTCGGTCTGGGAAAAGATATTCTCACGGAAGTGATGAAAGGATTACCCGGGGTGAAAGTGGTTCAGCTGGATATTCCATTTCAAGGGATTTTACCCGGTCTGGAAAGCAAACGATTTGACTTTGTGGCAACCTCTTTAACCATCACTCGCGATCGTGAAGCAAAATTTGCTTTTACCGCTCCCTTTTCTGACGCCAGCGTGGCCATTCTGAAACGCAAAGGGGATAGCCGCATTAATAGCGCCAAAGATCTCCAGGGCATGATTGTCGCCAGCCAGGCCGGGGCGCCGCAAATTGCGGTGCTAAAAGAATATGAAGCATCGGTACTTAAACCCACCACCGGTCACGGCGTTAAAGAAATAAAAGCCTTTATTGATTATAACGAAGCCTATGCGGCATTAGCGGCGCACCGTGTTGATGCGGTTGTGCAATCGCTGCCGAACCTCGCGCCGTTGGTGAAGACCCGTGGTGATACGTTTGAAATTGTACGCCCACCGTTTGGCCCGGCCACCTGGTACGCATGGGCCGGAAGAAAGGATGCGGATAGCGCCTCACTGGTCAAATTTATCAGCGACGGCATTGTGCAGTTGAATAAATCGGGAAAACTGGCGCAGCTACAAACGAAGTGGCTGGGTTTTTCTATGGCCGTTCCTGAGCAAGTTCCGACCCCGGCAAACTAATTTGATGGATACTGGAGGGCAATATGTTTGATATTTCAGTGGTGTTTCCCTATTTCCCTCAGCTATTAATTGGCGTGCTCAGTACTCTGGCTGTATCGCTGAGCGCGATTGTCATAGGATTGATCCTTGGTTGGTTAATTTGCCTGGGGTTAAACTCTCCGCGGCGTCTCGTGCGTTGTTTTTGCAAAACCTATGTCAGTTTTTATCGTGGAACGCCGTTACTGGTCCAGTTGATATTAATATTTTATGCTTTGCCAGCCGTAGGGATCACGCTTTCACCATTGCTGGCGGCGGTTATGGCTCTCTCATTAAATACCGCTGCCTTTCAAGGAGAAATTCTTCGGGCTGGCTTTAAAATGTTGCCAAAAGGGCAACTGGAGGCGGCACGAGATTTTGGTTTTTCAGCAGCGCAAACGCTGTTTTATATTCAGATGCCGCAGGTGTTGCGCGCCATGATGCCGGCTTTGATTAATGAAACCATCGATATTATCAAAAATTCGGCATTGGTCTCGGTGGTGGCGGTCCATGAGTTGATGAGAGTGACTCAAACGCTGGCCTCCACCACCTATCGGCCGCTGGAGTTTTATACGGCATGCGGTCTCCTTTATTTTCTGACCTCGTGGGGGCTGAGTATTGTTGGCGCCAGGTTAGAGAAAAACCGTTCATCTTCGGCTCAAAGGGTATTAGCACAATGAATGTTGAAATACTTTTTACCTATAAAGATGCCATTGCTGCCGGTATTTTAATGACCCTAAAAATGAGTCTCGGCGGTATCCTGCTGGGGCTGGCGATCGGGCTGTGTTTTTTTATTCTCGAAAGACAAAAACCGGCTTTATTTAATGTAATATATCATGCATGGATTAATGTGTTTCGCGGCACGCCGTTACTTGTGCAGCTCTTTTTAGTCTTTTATGGTGGTCCCTATATTGGTATTAATCTCGAGGCGCAACAGGTCGGGGTACTGTGCCTGGGATGTTATGGTTCCGCTTATTTTGCGGAAATATTTCGTGCGGGTCGCAATGCTGTCTCAGGTGGGCAAGTTGAAGCGGCGGCAGACCTGGGGTTAAGTCCATGGCAAATATTTACTTTCATTGTCTGGCCGCAAATGCTCGCGCGTATTATCCAGCCATTGATTGGCCAGAGCGTCATTTTGGTAAAAGAGTCGTCGGTGCTATCCATTATTACGGTCGGTGAACTCACCAATACCGCCATGACCATTGCTAACCAGACTTATGCGATGGTTGAAATCTACGCCTTAATGGCCATTGTTTATTGGGGGATCGCGATCGGTATCTCCCGTCTGGGTAATAAAATAGAGCGCCATTATTCTTATTCTCAATTAAGCCGAGGTTAATACTATGCGTGATTATGCTATTGAGATTAACAACCTCAATAAACATTATGGCGAAAACCATGTTCTACGTGGCATCGATGTCAGCATTTCTCCCGGAGAAGTCATCTGCGTGATTGGTGGCTCAGGGTCGGGTAAATCCACGCTGTTACGCTGTATTAACTTTTTGGAAGATTATAGCTCCGGCAGCATTGTGGTGAATGGCGAGAACGTCGGCTATGAACCTCTCGGCGGGGAAAAACGCCGGCGTTTAAGCGACAAGGAAAACCGTCAGGCTTTACGCGACGTCTGTATGGTCTTTCAGCAGTTTAATCTGTGGCCGCATATGACGGTACTCGATAACGTAGCCACGCCGTTGCGGCGGGTTAAAAAGGTCTCCCGTGAAGCAGCCTACGCCGAAGCGAAAACGCAACTGGCACGGGTTGGTCTGGCAGACAAAGCCGATAGCTGGCCCGCGATGTTATCCGGTGGTCAGCAGCAGCGCGTTGCCATCGCCCGGGCATTGACCATGAAACCCGCCATTATGCTGTTCGATGAACCGACTTCAGCGCTTGATCCGGAGCTGGTCGGGGAGGTACTAAAGGTCATCCGCAATCTTGCCGATGATGGTATGACCATGATGATTGTGACCCATGAGATGGGGTTTGCCGCTAAAGTCTCCGATCGGGTGCTGTTTCTTGCCGATGGCTGCATTGAAGAGCAGGGAGCACCGGCGCAACTGTTCCATCAGCCGAAAAGCCCGCGGCTGCAGTATTTTTTGTCGTCGTGGAGTGAGCGCCAGTCGGGGGCTAGATTACCTGAAACGGCATTGCAGGAGTCAGCATGAAGCAAGGGATTACATTTGGCGTACTCGCTGGCGCATGCTGGGGATTCATCTTCCTGCCACCGGTACTGCTACCCGAGATCTCACCACTGCTGTTAACCTGCGGTCGCTTTGCTACCTATGGGATACTGGCGGCAATATTACTTATACCTCAATGGCGCAACATTGCCCGTGTATGGCATCATCGCGATCTGCTGACGCTAATCCGTCTTTCGCTGATGAGCAATGTCCTCTATTTTCTGCTCGTCGCGGTGGCCGTACAGCAGGTCGGTATTGCCGCGACATCCTTAGTGATAGGTTTAATTCCTGTGATGGTTCCGGTGCTTGGTCGCAGGGACCAGCATGCTCCGCCCTTCAGGCAATTATTGCTGCCGATGACGGCTATCATTGCTGGTGTGGTGCTGATTAATCTGCATGCGATACAAACATCCTCGCACCAAGTTACAGAAGGAAAACGGCAGATACTAGGGATCCTTTGTGCCTTCGCTGCATTACTGTGCTGGAGCCGTTACGCTGTCGAGAACTCCCGCTGTCTGAAAAAACTCCCTTACAACAGTAACCAGTGGTCTCTCCTGATAGGCCTGTGTACGGGATGTATTTCGGTACTGCTATGGCTCATCGCCAGTATATTCAGGTTTTCTGCAGTTGACTTGTCGTTACCGGAAAACACTCAAACGCTCTTTTGGATAACGAACATGATGTTAGCCGTGGTCTCCTCATGGCTGGGATATCTGGCGTGGAATCTCTGTTCCCGGCGTCTTCCGGTATCACTGACAGGGCAGATGGTGGTTTTTGAAACCCTTTTCGCGCTGCTATATGGTTTTATCTATTCACAGCGCATTCCGGATCTACAGGAAAGTGCCGCCATTACGCTGTTAATTGGTGGGGTTATGTTTACGTTACATTACCATCAGCACAATCATGGCGGCTACGTGAGTAATAATTCAGAAGTCAATCGGAGTTGATTATGGCTTAACCGGATTCTCGTACATGAATAGACTGGCCCCTGGAATCTTCAGACAGTTGGTATCACTTAAGTTATTGATAGTATTAATACTCATTTTTAGTCTAGTCGCTGGAATCCGGATAATTGATGTTTTAGGACCAGACAAGGGCAGACGGCGCAGCGTTCAGGAAAAAATCGCCATTGTTCAGCAGAGCTTTGATCCAGGCATGCCGGTGTCGCTGCTAGTCAGCTCTTCCTGTGGCGCAAGCAGTATCAGGAAGGCAGCCTCACCGCCGATGCCGCTGGTCAACAGGTTATGCCCGCGTCGGAGCTAGACTCTGCGATGAAGCAAATTAAAGAACTGGAGCGCCTGCTGGGCAAGATGACAATGGGAAACAAGCTGCTGAAAGAAGCCGTTGAATATGGCCGACAAAAAAGTGGATACTGCACGTGCCCTTGTTGCCGGAGGATGGCGAATAAGCCTCGTCAGTCGTTGCCTCCGGATCTCACGTGCGCAACTGCATGCCATGCCCCATATCCATACTGTTATAGGCGCTCTGCCCACCTATGGTTATCGTGGGGTATGGGCACTGCTACGCAGACAATCAGAAACTGACGACATGGCGGTGATCTATGCCAAAATACCTCATCATGCGTCAGAATGCGCTGCTGCTTGAGCGTAAACCGGCAATATCGCCATCGAAGCAGGCGCATACAGGGAAAGAGGCCGTTGGAGAAAGTAACCAGCGGTGGTGCTCTGACGGCTTCGGGTTCAGCTGTGATAATGGCGAAAAACTACAGGTCACGTTCGCCCTGGACTGCTGCGATCGTGAAGCACTGTACAGGGTGGAAAGTAATGGTGGATATGACAGCGAAACCGTACAGGGCGTGATGCTGGGTGCGGTGGAACGACGCTTCGGCAGCAGCCTGCCGTCATCCCCCGTTGAGTGGCTGACGAATAACGGTTCGGCCTACCGGTCTCACCTGACGCGTCAGTTCGCCAGAATGGTAGGACTAGAGCCTGGACATACGGCGTTACGTAGCCCGAAAGCAACGGGATGGCAGAGAGCTTCGTGAAAACGATGAAACGCGACTACATCAGTATCATGCCGAAACCCGATGGGTTAACAGCGGTAGAGAACCTTGCAGAATCCTTCGAGCATTATAACGAATGGCATCCGCATAGTGCACCGTGGTATCGTTCGCCACGGGAATACCTGATGCGGCAAACCAGTAATGGGTTAAGTGATAAAAAGTGTATGGAAATATAGGAGCCAACCCACCCGACGTAGCCCCTCTGCTCTTCCCTTTTTACGCAGACAATAACACCCCAGCCCGCCTTTATCCGCGAGGTTACTGACTGGGGACTGAGTTTTTTAAACGACGGGAAATGGTGTTCAGACCAATGCCGATAATGTGTGGACTGGCACGGCATCCAGAGCCATTTATAGTAATATCGATGATTTTCCTCTGTTGTGTACTGCACTGTAAGGTTGTATAGGTGAAAGTGAGTATCCATGGCTTACGGCACTGCCTGCAGAGATAATGCTGATGACCGGCAGTACTTTTGCCGTTACGGTCTACGCCTTCAGTCACAGCACAAGATGGCGATCCCACGTAAATGGAAGCCATAAAACACCTCAAAAACACCATCCAACACAAAATCAATAAGTTGGTAGCACTACCCAGGATTTTGTGAATGTCAACGACGCAATAACAACGATGTTGCTACGCGCCACATTCATCCCGTTTAACGTTGACCGACGTGCCGCTACTATAGACGGGCCACGACTGATGCAAGGGGAGCATAAACGCTGTCAACTTAACCCGGCCACAGTTTATTTCAAAGGCGCTAACCGCCATCTTCCCATCGTTTTCAGGTTCATTTTTCGCCGTCAAACCGCCCAGCCTCCTCCTGCTGTTTACCCTGCAGCAGCTTCGGTGACGCCCTTGCATCCTCCGTTGTGCTCCCGTTACTTGTGTCGGCACAGTTTAAGCCGGACCCCAGACGACATTGACCACAGAGGTTTTTTATGGGCAACACGACCACCACACCTGCTGCCTAGGTCGGCATTTACCACAATTATTACTGCGGTAGTATTTTCGGCAAATGGTTTGACCTAACGGAGTTTGACAGCAGGGTGGTTTACCGACCTTATCTCCTTTTCGGGTATAACATAGGAATTCCCATCTTTTATGCTGGTCTGAGTCTATAGTGGGGAGAAGGAAGCGTTAGCCTACTTCTCTCCGTCGGTGGCTCAGCAGCGCTCTCCCGCAGATGCCAGCCAAGTGTCCATCATATCAAGGCGGTCATTTCCCCAGAACAGTTTGCCATCGGCAAACACTGCTGGTGCACCAAATACCCCGCGAGCAATAGCTTCATCTGTGTTCGAGACTATGGCTAGCTTCCGGGCTTCATCGCCGATGGAGGAGATGCACGCATTTTTATCTAGCCCTACTGAAGTTGCTAAGTCGCCTAAGATGGCAACATCGCTAATATCCAGACTTTGTGACCAATACGCCTGCATCACCTTGAAGGCGAATGCTTCTCCCAGCCCCTCTTCAACTGCATACAGGGTAGCTCGCAGCGCACGTGAAGGCCGCAACGGGAACTTAGGATGATAACTTAGTGGCAGCCGGCGAATGCGCGCCCAGTCCTGCATATCTTGTTTGAACCAGTTGACAAACGCTGGCGAGGCATCCAACGGTCTACGACCACCTATGCGGTCAATCAAATTAGCCAGATGGAAGGGACGTAGTACTATCATTCTTCCGTACGCAGCGGCAATTTCTCTTAGACGGGGGAAGGCGAGGTAGCACCAAGGGCTGTGAAAATCAAAGAAAAACTCCAGCGGAGCTCCCTCTGGCAGTTTACCATCAGCACGTTCAAAACGGCTGAGTGGCGCTAGAGCACGTTCATGCTTACCGCTCATGATCAATGCTCCCGCTTGATGCGCCTGTACGAAAAACTGCAACCTTTTCTCGTCTGCGCTAATTAACGTCGCCGTACAGCGAACCTCCTGATAAGGCCAGGCGGGTTTATGATGATGTACGTCGACATGGGTTCCCACGCTCACCCAGCCGGACGGTAAGTCTTTTGCTACAGCATCGGCACTGGTCTCCTCCAATAGAGCGATCAACGCTGGTGTCGACACCACTTTCACACCCGTGTTGCCAATTGCAGCTGCTGTTTGGTGCGGCCCAGGGGTGAAGACGCATGTATGTGGATAGCCTGTCACACTCATTTTCATAAAAGCTCCTTCAGTTGCCCATCAAGGGCTGCGGTTTTCAACATGCGCTTGAGGATCTTCCCGCTTGACGTCATCGGCCATTCTACGATGGTAAAGACCCGAGCAGGATGTTTAAAACCAGCTATTTTACCAACACAGGCTTTTCTTATTTCATCTTTGGATAACGGCTTGGTGGACTCAATAGCGGCGGCTACCACTTCGCCGTAAAATTTATCGGGTAGAGCGAAGACTGCAACTTCAGTGATCGACGGATGCTCACGCAGCAGATTTTCTATCTCTACAGGATAGATATTTTCACCACCGCGAATGATCATATCGCGCAGGCGTCCTCCTACCAGTTCGACCCTACCATCGATGTTTAGCCGACCGAGATCGCCCGTATTCATCCAGCCTTGAGGATCGATGCAGCGAGCGGTTTCCTCCGCATCTCGATGATATCCCAACATGACCATTGGCCCACGAACCTGTAGCTGGCCGATTTCCCCGTGGGGGAGTACCACTCCGGTATTCGGATCGCAGACCTGCACTTCAACTCCAGGTAAGGGCAAGCCAGCGGTGGCAAAGCGCTGGGGACTTTGCCAGTAATCTAACGCTATCAGTGTGCTGGCTTCCGTCTGCCCGTAAACCTGCACCAACCCATTAATAGGAAACGCCCGCGCGCACTGTTCCAGAAGTCTCGGATCGCAGTCTGCACCACCGCAGGTTCCGGTACGCAAAGACGAGAGATCGAAATATGGTCTGTCCGGATGCTCTAACATCGCTAAGTAGGACGTGGGGACTCCCGTCAGAACTGTACAGCGCTCCCGTTCTATCAGCGAAAGCATTTGTCCGGCGTCGAAAGCACGCATACCCAAATATGTCGCACCAGCTGTCAGGCATGCCAGAATATTCATGATGCAACCTGCACAGTGGAAGAGCGGAATAATGGATGTCCAGCGATCCATCTCCGTCACTTCCAGCCGCTGCACGGTGCCCCAGGCATTCATCATTATCCCTTCCATACAGAGTTCTGCGCCTTTAGGCCGTCCAGTAGTACCAGAAGTATATTGGATACTAGCCAACTCTCTGGGGGACCATACCCACTCCGTCAGTTCAGCCAAAACGGGTTGGCGCATTACCGCTTCATATTCCATATCATCGAAGTTAATAATGTCTCTTAGGCTAGGGAGTTGAGGATGAATCGCTCGTACCATGGCTAAATATTCGCTGGAGCGAAAACGTTCGGACAGCAAGATGGCAACTACTTGGCTGTGATCGAGAACGTGGCGTAGATCATTATCACGGAAATGAGTATTAACAGGCACCAGTATCGCACCTAAGGCCGAAATTGCAATCTGGGCAACTGGCCACTCAATACGATTTTCTGCCAACAGAGCCACCGGGTCACCCGCTTTTACACCACGACGACTTAGCTCTAGCGCCAACTTGTCGACACTGTCAAGCCAACCTCTGAAGGTCATTCGTTGATTACCAGCATCGAATACCAGAGCTTCTTTATCAGGCCATTTTTCTGCATAATGACGCAGTAAACTGTATGGCGTATTAAGCGACGTTTTTTCGGAAAATGGGTCAACAATATATTTCATGTATGGATCCTTTATTTGGGATTATTATTTTTACTGTTAATCAGTAGCCTGTATTTTCATAGAAGCGGGGGGCAATATTCTGCTGTAAATGTAATACACTATGCCGGTGCCAATCAGGCCAACTAACCAAGAGATATCTGCGCCATCTAACAAGCCTGCAATCGGACCAGTGTAAATACTGCTGGAAACAAAAGGAAGTTCCATTAATAAGCCAATGAAGTAAATGGAAATTACACTCCAGTTCCAGCGGCCATATATTCCTTGTGGATCGTTTAATGCCTGCAGATCGCATTTAGAACGATGCCCCCACTGCCAGTCAGCCAGACAAATTGCACTCCAGGGAGAAATAAAGGTCAGTAGAAATAATAAAAAAGAAGAAAAAGCGTGTATGAAGCTTCCCGAGCCCCATAACGCAATGGAAACAGCTAACAAAATCATGGCTGATACATAAATAAATCGATGACCGACAGAGACGGTTGCTTTTCCTCTGAAACCATTCACAAGCGTCGCACTCGACATATAACTGCTATACGCATTCAATGTCATCATGGTTATTTTGCCGAAGCCTACGACAAAGTAAAGCAAAGATGCGACGAGACCGGATGCCCCCAGATTTACAACGAATTCTACTTCATGTCCGGTAAATGCCACTCCGGCAATAGCGGCGGAAAAAACACCAAATGTCATGGCTGCCTGAGAGCCCAGCGTTGTTCCAGAGGCGGCGGCAAAGAACACTTTCAGTTTTGATGTATCCGTAGGGAGGTAACGTGAATAATCTCCGACATAGGGGCCATAAGCAATTTGCCAGGCCGCCGCCAGTGAAATGGAAAGGATAAACTGGTTGGGAATAAACTTTCTCTGTTCTAGAAGACTGCTAATATTATGGCCAGCTAATAATGCAACGAACATGTAAATAAATGCAATGATGCCGACCACACTCGCGATCCGTGCTAAAGAATGTATGGCGCGGTAGCCTAAGGTGGCAACCAAGATCGTGATGACACCGAATAAAACGATACCCTGCCATTCTGCGGCATTCAAAATTTTTGCCACGGCCTGTCCTGCCAGCAATGTGCCTCCAGCAGAGAACCCTATATATAAAAAACTTACCAGTAAAAGAGGGATGACCGCGCCATAAACACCAAATTGCATACGGCTTCGAATCATTTGTGGCAGTCCTGTAGCTGGCCCTTGTATGGCCTGTAGCCCCATTATGATACTGCCTAATATCTGACCTATAAATAAACCGATTAATGACCAGAAAACATCGCCGCCTAATACAACGGCCAACGCGCCGGTCACAATAGCGGTAATATTAAGGTTAACCCCTAGCCATAATGTAAACTGTCCCATAGCGCTGCCGAAGCGCTCATTATCAGGTACATAATCGATTGACCGTCTTTCTATAACCGTGTGCTTTACAGTGCTAGTGGAATGTTTCATAGATGAATCCTTCGAAAATTACAAGCATATAATCTGAACGGTACGCTGCCTGCTAGCAACATTTACTCGTTCTGCTATAGGCCGCCTGCTGTCATCAACATGAAGACTTAAACTTCTGCCTTTCTGCGATTCAGTCTTTAATACCCGTTTTTTTTGCAGTGCCCCGATAAATTAGGGTGCCGATACCTTGACGATAAACGTGTTATGACGACATACGCCACCACTCCTCATGGGATAAACCTCATATCATTGATTCGAATACCTCAGAAATTAACTACTCTCAGATATTAATTAAGCATGACGTAGTATCATCTTCGATCGTGATGTATTTTTTCCTCCGCCTGAAGTACTCGGCAGTCTCGGGTTCTGGTTATCAACCACCACAAAGTCAGAGCCATCATGTTTAATTCTGTTATTGAAGGTACTCATCGTAATAACCGCCCCTTTACTTTGGTTGTTGGATTTTTCTCATAAAATATAAGCTGTAAGAAAGATTTGATGTACAGTCCTGCATATACAACCTGCATTAGCCATGCCATGATTGCGCACTAAAACATAAAAAGTTGAATTTAAAGCAGTTATTTTTATCTCTGCTGGTTTTACCAGAGCGGAGTTTTGTAAAGTATCCTCAAAGAAATCAATTGTTGATAAAATGTAAGCATGACATGCCCCATTACAGGGATAAACACCTAACATTTGCACCACAATTGAGCAATGAAGTTATCCACTAGGTAATCATTAGCTATTCATGGTGATGCTGCCAACTTACTGATTAAGCGTATGATGGTGTTTTTGAGGTGCTCCAGTGGCTTCTGTTTTTATCAGCTGTCCCTCCTGTTCAGCTACTGACGGGGTGGTGCGAACGGCAAAAGCACTGCCGAACATCAGCGCTATCTCTGCTCTCACTGCCGTAAAACATGGCAGCTACAGTTCACTTACACCGCCTCTCAACCCGGTACGCACCAGAAAATCATTGATATGGCCATGAATGGTGTTGGATGCCGGGCAACCGCCCGCATTATGGGCGTTGGCCTCAACACGATTTTACGTCACTTAAAAACTCAGGCCGCAGTCGGTAACCTCGCGCATACAGCCGGGCAGTGACGTCATCGTCTGCGCGGAAATGGACGAACAGTGGGGCTACGTCGGGGCTAAATCGCGGCAGCGCTGGCTGTTTTACGCGTATGACAGGCTCCGGAAGACGGTTGTTGCGCACGTATTCGGTGAACGCACTATAGCGACGCTGGAGCGTCTTATGAGCCTGCTGTCACCCTTTGGGTGATATGGATGACGGATGGCTGGCCACTGTATGAATCCCGCCTGAAGGGAAAACTGCACGTTATCAGAAAGCGATATACGCAGCGAAATGAGCGGCATAACCTGAATCTGAGGCAGCATCTGGCAAGGCTGGGACGGAAGTCGCTGTCGTTCTCAAAATCGGTGGAGTTGCATGACAAAGTCATCGGGCATTATCTGAACATAAAACACTATCAATAATTTGGAGTCATTACCCTAAATAGCATATTGATTCATGAGATAACCAGAAACTTGTAATTCTGCATTAAAAGGTATTCACCTCCTGAATTGCAAGGAGTGAAGCCAAGCAAGAGGGGCGATGCTTCACGACCGACATGATCCCGTTAGTAAAATCATTTGAATTATTTAAACTTCATTCAGAAACAAAACCGGTTCACCGTCGTTGAACCGGTTTTTTCGATGTCAGACTGCAAGATGTTTCATTACCTGAATAAATGCCTGTGAGACAGATTCTTCTTGATGGTGATGCCCATCCTCAATCACCCAGCGTCCGCCAGTCATCACCGCGGTAATGGGATTAGATGAACAGGCGAAGATCCAACGGTTGAGCAGCATCTGGTCTTCTGCGCTGGCGATAAAGGGGTTCTGGCTATCCAATACGACCAGATCGGCCCGATATCCTACGCTTAGCTGGCCAATGTTTTGGCCCAGCGCTCTGGCGCCGCCTCGTAGTGCCCCTTGATACAGCACGTTGCCAACGTGAGGCTCGCCTGGGACGATGAGCCGGTTGCGGCGCTGGGCTATCAGGCGCTGCCCGTATTCGAACCAGCGTAAATCCTCGCTGACGCTGACGCTAATGTGGCTGTCGGAACCAATTCCCCAGACGCCGTTATTCTCCAGATATTGTGGGCCGGGGAATATGCCATCGCCGAGATTGGCTTCGGTGGTCAGGCACAGGCCGGCCACCGCACCGGATGTGGCGATCTTCATCGTTTCCTGAGGCGTCAGATGAGTGGCGTGGATCAGGCACCAGCGCGAATCCACGGGGAGATGGTTGTACAGCCACTCCACCGGGCGCTCGCCGGACCAGGCCAGGCAGTCATCCACCTCTTTTTGCTGTTCAGCAATATGAATATGAATCGGCTGCTGGCCAGGATGGCATGCCAGAATGGCGCCAATCTGCTCCGGCGTAACGGCCCGTAATGAGTGGAAGCACAGACCGGTACGCTGCATTGGCTCACCGGCCAGCCGCGATGTGAGCGACTCGTACATTGTCAGGTAGCTGTCGCTATCGTTGATAAAGCGGCGCTGTCCAACGGAGGGCGGCTGCGCGCCAAACCCGGCGTAACTGTACAGGACAGGCAGCAGCGTCAGGCCGATGCCGGTATGTTTCGCTGCTCTGGCGATACGCAGCGCTAATTCCGTCCGCTCTTCATAAGGCGCGCCGCTGCTGCTGTGATGCAGATAGTGGAATTCGGCGACCGAGGTGTACCCGGCTTTGAGCATTTCGATGTACAGATAGCTGGCGATGGTTTCCAGCTGTTCTGGCGTAATTTTATCTACCAGCCTGTACATCAGATCCCGCCAGGTCCAGAAGCTATCCGACGGGTTTCCCGCGACCTCCGTTAACCCGGCCATCGCCCGCTGGAAGGCATGGGAGTGCAGGTTTGGCATACCCGGCACGACGACCCCTTTGATGCGCGTCGCATGCGGACTCGGCGCTGCGTTCTTTTCCAGCGCGGTTATGATGCCTTCTTCGGACACGGTTATGCCGACGTTATTTGCCCAGCCATCAGACAAAAGCGCTTTTTCTGCCAACCAGACTGCCATTTTACCACCTTATTATTAGTGCTAATATACTTGTACATATATATACATCTAACAGGTCATAGAGTAAACTGACAACGTCAGCATATGAGGAATAGTTAATGGCGCGTAATGACTTGTCAAATTCGGATTCCGTGGATGAGATACTTGAACATCCCGCCCCCTTTTATGAAAGGGTTAAGGTCATGATCAAAACCAAGATCCACAGCGGGGCATGGCCAGCGAATTACCGTGTTCCCTCTGAAAGCGAACTGGTTACGCTGTTTGGTTATAGCAGGATGACGATTAACCGCGCGTTGCGAGAACTGACCGCGGAGGGCTTGCTGGTGCGAATGCAGGGGGTTGGTACTTTTGTCGCCGAAATTCGCGGTCAGTCGGCGCTGCTGGACATTAACAATATCGCTGACGAAATCGTCAGCCGTGGCCATCGCCACCACGCCAGAGTTTTCAGACTGACGGAAATCGAAGCCGATGCCCAGCAGGCGTTCAGCTTTGGCATGCAGCAGGGTTGCGGTCTGTACCATTCGCTGATTTGCCATTATGAAAATGGCGTACCGGTTATGCTGGAAGACCGACTGGTGAATATGCAGGTTGTGCCTGACTACCTGCAGCAGGATTTTACACGTATCACGCCGAACGCCTATCTCTCCTCAATTGCGCCGATTGTTGAAGGCGAACACGTTATTGAAGCGGTCAACGTCACGCGGGCCGAGTGTGTTTACCTGGAAATTGATGAACATACGCCTTGTCTGCTGGTCAATCGTCGGACGTGGACCGGCCGTCAGGAGAAGAAAATCGTCACCAGCGTGCGCCTGGTCTATCCCGGTCCGCGTTACCGTCTGGAAGGGAGCATGCGCAAATGATCCGTCTGCTCCCTGCCGGGTTGTATACGGAAATGCCCTGGAAAAACGGCCTGGGCGTGACGCGCGAAGTGGCCCGCTATCCGGAATCGGGAGAATATGAATGGCGTATATCCCTGGCGACCATTCGCCAGCCTGGTCCGTTCTCCACATTTCCCGGCTACCTGCGCAATATCAGCGTGCTGGAAGGCGGCGGGATGTACCTGACAATTGATGGGCAGCGCAGCGCATTGATTGCGCCTTTCCAGGCGCTGGGGTTCAACGGCGCGAGCGGCGTATCCTGTGAGATTGTCGGCGGCCCGCTGCTGGATTTTAATGTGATTTACCGGGAAGCCGCTCTGCGGGCGACGGTAAGCTGGTGCGGGGCGGGAACGTGGTCGTATCAGGGCGGACTGCGGTTATTGTTTAATGCCGGGCCCGCGTTGCGGGTGAGCGTCGGCGACCAACGCTATTTACTGGAACATTACGACAGCCTGCTGGTGGATGAAGCGGTGGCGCTGGTTATCCAGGACTCTCCGGGCGTGCGTCTGGCCCGCATCACGCTGGTTCCCCTTTAATCACGCTGCAGGCTCCATCTGCGGCGCCTGTTGTCACTCCTCTTCGCACAATGCCTGCAGCATCGCGCTGAGTTCGCCCTGATGAATCAGGGCGCGTAGCGCATGTATATCGGGGTAGAGCAGCGTATCTTTATCCCGAAACGGCACGCCTGACGCACTCTCTCCAGCGTCGCCTCGCTGCCCACGGCGGCACGCAGCGGGCGATGGAACTTCAGCGCCTGACAGGCGCACAGCAGTTCGATGGCGACGATGTCCACGGCGTTTCTACCGCCTGAAGCGCTTTGCGTGCGGCGGCAACCTCCACATGCTGACATGATCTTCCTGACCGGCGCAGGTGGACACCGTGTGGATACTGACCGGGCCGGCCAGACTGCGGTTATCGCCCGCCAGCGCAGCGGCGACGTAGGGTGGGATCATCATCCCGGAGTACCCCGAATCCGGCGAGATAAGAAAGGCCGGCAGCCCGCTGAGATGCGTATTGGTTATTCGGTCGCAACGGGCCTGGGAAGCGGTGCTCAACTGGGCAATCGCAACGGCCAGCGCCGTTGGCGCACCGCGGATCTGGGGGATACAGCGTATACTAAGCGAGTCCTGAAGCATAATTATCCTCTCTGAGGTTGCCAGCTGCTGAGTTGATGAGTGGCGTAAACCACCAGCATATACAGCAGCAGCGCCAGAATGATGCTGTCCGCGATCCCACCGATGATGGGAGTCAGAAATTGCAGCAGGAAGCACCAGGGTAAACAGCGAGCCGAGCTGTGGTGTGCCAATTAATGCCGCGACGGAAACGATTCTGACCTTAAACACCACGGCAACGCACAGACCGTAACGAATCACCGGCACGGCCAGCGGCGGGTCGTTCTGGAAAAACTGCTGGGCGGGTTTATACCCGAGCGCTGCCGCGGACTGACGGGTATCGGCCGATACGGAGTTCAGCCCGTCGCAGACGGTGCAAACCAGTAGCGCAAAGCTGCCGATGGCAAGTGCGACAACAACATTAATGGGGTCCAGAATCTGCGTGTAGAGCAGCGGGGGCAGCAGCACAAACAGCGCCAGTGACCGAATGGTATACAGTATGCCAAACAGGTTAACGATCGCCGGCTTGACCGATGGCAGGTGGTGAATGCCCCAGGCTACAGGGGGCGCCAGAATTACCCCTATTACTACCTGCACAATTGCGAGATAGCTGTGCCAGAGAAACAGGTTGAAGATTTAATCGCTCTGCGCCCATAGCCAATCGAATCTCATGCTCCCTCCTTGCGCGTGGATTTACACATGTCGAGTACTTGATCGAGGTGGATGGTCCCCTGCGGGATTTGCCGTTCATCGACGATCACGGCCCGGTGGTTGGGCGAGCTCAGTGCAGCGTCCAGTAAATGGCGCAACGGGCTCCCTTGCTGGTGGAACGTCGCCCCCAGATTGATGTTGTCGTGGGTAATTGCTGTTGCCGGCTGATGGGTGTCGAACCAGCCAAACGCTTTGCCGTTTTGGGTAACCAGCAGCCAGCGGTCGATGGTCATCTCATTGGCCTGCTCGAAGGAACAGTCCAGCTCGGCATAGGGCTAGTTGCGTAACCCGGTTTCTGTGTCGGAGGCGTGGAAACTCAGTTTGCGATAGCCTCTGTCTTTGCCGATAAAGTCCGACACAAAGGCGTTTTGCGGCGTATTGAGCAGTTCGCCAGGAGAGGCCATCTGCGCCAGCTTGCCGCCAGGTTTAAGTACCGCGACCAGGTCGCCGAGCTTCATGGCTTCATCAATATCGTGAGTGACCATAATGATGGTTTTGCTCACCTCTTTCTGAATACACAAAAACTTTTCCTGCAGCTGTTCGCGGACCACCGGGTCGACCGCGCTGAACGGTTCGTCCATCAACATAAACTCCGGGTCTGCCGCCAGGGCGCGGGCAACGCCCACGCGCTGCTGCTGGCCTCCGGAAAGCTGTCAGCGGAAGGTTTGGCGATTTGCGGATCCAGACCGACGACTTCCAGTAATTCCCCCGGCTCTGGCTTTACTTTTAGTGGCGCAGTCGCACGATATCCATTTGCTCGGTTACTGGAACCGTTATCGGGCCAAATCCTGCATAACGATTCCAGTAACCGGTTAATTATCCGCAACAAGGTGGTTTTCCACAGCCCGAAGGGCCGACAAATACCCTAATATTGCCACACTGTGCTACCAGGCTAAGGCCATTTACTTCGATCGAACCGTTGTCGTAGTGCTCAGCCACATTCTGGAAGGTAATCGTCTTCACGCGTCTGATTGTTGTGTGTGGTGTTCCCGAGTGCAGGGGAGTCACGCGACAAAATTCTGCTATAGGTAATCTTGTATGTACAATAAAAACGCTTGCGTCAGTACCAGTGAAATACGCAACAAGATGGTTATTTAGTGATTTAAAACAATTCATTAGTGTATTTTTCCGTTATAGGGTACTGCCGTTTATGGCGAGATAAGAAGTCATGACGAGATAGAAAATGCACTGGTGTTATCTTTTTGTGATGTTTTGGTGCACAAAAATAAGGCAGAGAGCTGTATTTTTGCACCATAATGGCACATCACCACAGTGTGTTCACGATGGTATAGCGCAGGATGCCTCTCTGATTTAATGTTAACTTGCTGTATTTTATGGGTTTTATAAATTTATTACTAACCTGGCACTCAATATGCTTATCATGTATACACAACTAAGCCGTAAAAAATAAAATTTACGATTAAGTAGCATATGACAGGTTACAGATAAGAAGGTAAAGCGCATGAGTAAACAAGCAACCCGTTTTCGCGATATTGAAATCAGAGCCCCGCGAGGCACTAAGCTGAACGCAAAAAGTTGGTTCACAGAGGCGCCGCTGCGCATGCTGATGAACAACCTGGATCCCGATGTCGCCGAAAATCCAAAAGAGCTGGTGGTGTACGGCGGTATTGGCCGGGCGGCCCGCAACTGGGAATGCTACGACAAGATCGTGGAGACCCTGAAGCAGCTCAATGATGATGAAACGCTGCTGATCCAGTCCGGTAAACCGGTGGGGGTTTTCAAAACCCACGACAATGCCCCGCGGGTGCTGATCGCCAACTCGAACCTCGTGCCGCACTGGGCAAACTGGGAGCACTTCAACGAGCTTGATGCAAAAGGTCTGGCGATGTACGGGCAAATGACGGCCGGCTCATGGATCTACATCGGAAGCCAGGGCATTGTTCAGGGCACTTACGAAACGTTTGTGGAAGCCGGGCGCCAGCACTATAACGGTAGCCTGCGCGGACGCTGGGTGCTGACTGCGGGTCTGGGGGGGATGGGCGGCGCCCAGCCGCTGGCCGCAACCCTGGCGGGAGCCTGTTCGCTGAATATTGAATGCCAGCAGTCGCGTATCGACTTCCGTCTGCGTACCGGCTATGTCGATGAGCAGGCGAGCGACCTGGATGACGCCCTGACCCGCATTGCCCGCTATACCGCAAAAGGAGAAGCGGTATCCATCGCGCTGCATGGCAACGCGGCGGAAATTTTACCGGAGCTGGTAAGACGCGGCGTGCGCCCGGACATGGTGACCGACCAGACCAGCGCACACGATCCCCTCAACGGTTATCTGCCGCTGGGCATGAGCTGGGAAGACTACCGCGCACGCGCGCAGTCCCACCCGGTGGAGACGATCCACGCGGCGAAAGCCTCAATGGCCGAACACGTTAAAGCCATGCTCGCCTTCCAGCAGCAGGAGATTCCCACCTTCGATTACGGCAACAACATCCGCCAGATGGCGAAAGAGATGGGGGTGGAAAACGCTTTTGACTTCCCAGGCTTTGTTCCCGCCTATATTCGTCCGCTGTTTTGCCGGGGTATTGGCCCATTCCGCTGGGCGGCGCTTTCCGGCGATCCGCAGGATATCTACCGCACCGACGCGAAAGTTAAAGAGCTGATCCCCGACGACGAACACCTCCACCACTGGCTGGATATGGCCAGAGAGCGCATCAGCTTCCAGGGGCTGCCGGCCCGCATCTGCTGGGTCGGCTTGGGGCAGCGCGCCCGTCTGGGCCTGGCGTTTAACGAAATGGTCCGCAGCGGCGAGCTGTCGGCGCCAATCGTGATCGGCCGCGATCATCTTGACTCCGGCTCCGTTGCCAGCCCTAACCGCGAAACGGAAGCGATGCAGGACGGCTCCGACGCGGTATCCGACTGGCCATTGCTGAACGCGCTGCTGAATACCGCCAGTGGCGCGACCTGGGTTTCCCTGCACCATGGCGGCGGCGTAGGGATGGGCTTCTCCCAGCACTCCGGCGTCGTCATTGTCTGCGACGGCAGCGATGCAGCGGCGGAACGTATTGCCCGGGTGCTGAGCAACGATCCGGCCACCGGTGTGATGCGCCATGCGGATGCGGGTTATGACATCGCGATTGAATGCGCCAGAGAGCAAGGACTTAACCTGCCAATGATTGCGGATTAATTTCTCCGGCGAAGGGGGCAATGTATCCCCTTCGCCTCACCGGAGTGCAGCCATGAATAATAACAACACAACATACATCGAAACACGTTCTATTGAACCCATCCCTGACGGTGAACGCCACGGTAGCATTTTTAGCCAGTTCACCCTGTGGCTGGGGGCTAACCTGCAAATTACCGCCATGGTCACTGGCGCATTAACGATTGTATTCGGCGGGGATGTTTTCTGGTCGCTGGCCGGTCTTATGCTGGGGCAGATTGCCGGTGGGATTGTGATGGCATTGCATGCCGCGCAAGGGCCGCAGCTGGGGATACCACAGATGATCAGCAGCCGGGTACAGTTCGGCGTCTACGGCGCCTGCCTGCCGATTCTGCTGGTCTGCCTGATGTACCTTGGCTTTATCGCCACCGGGGCGGTGCTGTCCGGCCAGGCGATCTCAGCGGTTTTCCATACTACGGAAACCAGCGGCATTCTGCTTTTTGCTGCCGCCACGCTGGTTATCGCCTACGTCGGCTATCGGTTGATCCACCTGTTGGGTAAGCTGGCAAGCCTGGTGGGGATTATCGCGTTTATCTACCTGCTGTGGAAAATCAGTGCCTTTCCGGCTATTGGCGACCTGCTGAGTATCCGACCCTTTAGCTGGAGTACGTTTTTAACCGCCACCGGCCTTGCGGCTTCCTGGCAGATCACCTTTGGCCCCTATGTTGCCGATTATTCCCGCTATCTGCCGCGCAGCACCTCTCCCGGGAAGGTCTTTTTCGCCGTCGGGAGCGGTTCGGTGATTGGCGCGCAAATCGCCATGACCGTCGGGGTGCTGGCTGCCGCTCTCTCTCAGGGAAAACTGGTCGGTCATGAGGTGGACTATATCGTCGGCCTGGGCGGCACCGGCGCGATTGCCACGCTGTTATATCTGAGCATCGCGTTTGGTAAACTGACGATCAATACCCTGAATGCCTACGGCAGCCTGATGTGCCTGGCGACGGTGTACAGCTGCGGGAAGCAGCGAGTGCGCGTAAGCCAGTCGGTACGTCTGCTGGTGTTGGCGATGATTATTACCCTGGCGACCGCTATCGCGATTATCGGGCAACACTCTTTCCTGTCGGCGTTTAAATCCTTCCTGTTGTTCCTGTTGACTTTCTTTACACCGTGGAGCGCGATTAACCTGGTGGATTACTATTTTTTCAACCATCAGGCGATAGACATGGAGGCGCTGAACGATCCGAACGGGAAATATCGGGCGTGGAATGTGACGGGGCTCGGGGTTTATCTCGTTGGAGTGGCGGTACAGACGCCGTTTATTGATAGTGGATTCTATTCCGGCCCATTCGTGAAGATGCTGGGCGGTATCGATATCTCCTGGCTCATTGGGCTGGCGCTTCCGGCGGGGCTCTACTATGTCCTGCGCAAAGCGCCGTCCGCGGCGGCTGTCGCCGCCATCAGTCGTTAAAGGAGAGCGTCATGTATACCCTTTGGCACCACTGCCGGATCGCCACCATGGCCGCAGGGCATTATCAGTTGCTTAACGATGGCGCGATGCTGACCGACGGCGCAGTGCTGTTATGGGTCGGGAACCGGGCAGAAATGCCGGACTTGCCCGTTGCGCAGCAGGTGGATTTGCAGGGCAGGGTGGTCACGCCGGGACTGGTGGATTGTCATAGCCACGCAGTGTTTGGCGGCGACCGGGCCCGGGAATTTGAAATGCGTCTCAACGGGGCGAGCTATGCGGAGATCGCGGCCGGCGGCGGTGGGATCGCCAGTACAGTCAACGCCACGCGACAGGCCAGCGAAAGCCAGTTGCTGGAGAGCGCGCGGCAGCGTATCCGGGAGCTGTGCCGGGACGGCGTAACGGCGCTGGAGATCAAATCCGGCTACGGCCTGGATCTGGCTAACGAACGTAAAATGCTGCGGGTGATCCGCCGTTTAGGCGACATAGTGCCGCTGACCGTGCGCAGTACCTGCCTGGCGGCCCATGCGGTGCCCGTCGAGTATCAGGAGCGGGCGGATGCCTGGATTGACTATATTTGCGAACGACTGCTGCCGGAACTGCATCAGGAAGGGCTGGTGGATGCGGTGGATGCGTTCTGCGAACACCTGGCATTTTCGCCCTCGCAAGTGGAGCGGGTCTTTCAGAAAGCCCGGGAACTGGGGTTGCCAGTGAAGCTCCATGCTGAACAGCTAACGCTACAGCATGGGGCGGCGTTGGCCGCTCGCTACCATGCGCTGTCGGCGGATCATCTGGAATATTTGTGCGAAGAAGATGTCGCCGTAATGGCACGCCATGGGACGGTGGCGGTGCTGCTGCCGGGCGCCTATTACTTCCTGCGTGAGAAACAGCTACCGCCGCTGGATCTGCTGCGTCAGTACAGGGTGCCGATTGCCCTCGCCAGCGATTTAAATCCCGGCACCTCGCCGGTGTTGTCCCTGCGTCTGATGATGAATATGGCCTGTACGCTATTCCGCATGACGCCGGAAGAGGCGTTGGCTGGCGTGACGCTTAACGGCGCGAAGGCGCTGGGGCTGGATACAGTTTGCGGTTCTCTGGAAGCCGGAAAAGAGGCCAGCTTCGTGGCGTGGGATATCGCTCATCCGGCGGAGCTAAGCTACTGGCTGGGAGGCTCCCTTTCGAAACAGGTGATTTATCAAGGTAAGGAGGTTTATTGTGATTAAGGCGTTTGATTTGCGGCAGGGGAACCTGCCCCTGCTGGTCAGTATGCCCCATCCGGGAACGTTATTAACCCCCGAAGTCGACCAGGGACTCACGCCGAGGGCGAAGCGTCTGGAAGATACCGACTGGCATGTTCCCTTGCTCTATAAGACCATCGCGGACATGGGGGCCAGCACGTTATGCGCCCGCTATTCCCGCTATGTGGTGGATATCAATCGCCCGGCGGATGATAAACCGCTTTACAGCACGGCGACAACCGGGCTGTTTACCGATATCTTTTTTGACGGCGAAGCCCTGTTCGTGCCGGGCGGTGCGCCTGACGCGGCGGCGAAGGACGCGATCCTAAAACAGGTCTGGCAGCCTTATCACCAGGCGCTTGCCGCTGAACTGGCACGCCTGCGTGAGAAATTTGGCTATGCGCTGTTGTGGGATGCACACTCGATCAAATCCGTGGTGCCGCGCTTGTTTGAAGGGCGCCTGCCGGATCTGAACTTTGGTACGGCGGACGGCGCCAGCTGTTCGACGCAGCTCAGCCAGGCGCTGCTGGCAAGCTGCAGTGCGTTCCCGCAGTATAGCCGGATACTCAATGGCCGCTTTAAAGGCGGATATATCACCCGTCACTATGGCGATCCCGTCAACCATATTCATGCAGTTCAGCTAGAAATGGCCCAGTGCTGCTATATGGATGAGGAGAGCTTTGCTTATCTTCCGGAGAAAGGGCTGCAGGCGCAACAACTGCTGGAGAGGTTGATTAATACTGCGTTGCAGTGGGGACGAGAGGAGTACGGCAAGCCCGGAATGTGAACACGTATATTGAAAAGCCGAAGACACAATCACACGAAAACACCAAAATAGACGAAAGCGATAAGGAAGGGAAGTGCTGACACAACGATCGCTTAGCCTTAATGCTGAAGCAGGATTCTCCCATGAAGGAACTGACCCCATACAGCTTGACAGTTATAATCAGCCAATGGACTGACCCCACGACAATAGACAAATTCTGTCCTCACGACGAGGCCTGCTCGAAGGCCTCCGGACTGACGCCGCCGAGATGACTGTGGCGCCGGGCCCGGTTGTAGAACACTTCAATGTAATCGAAGATATCCGCCCGGGCCAGATCCCGGGTTTTATAGATGCGTTTTCTGATCCGTTCTTTTTTGAGTGAACTGAAGAACGATTCTGCCACTGCATTATCCCAGCAGTTCCCGCGACGGCTCATGCTTGGCGCCAGATTGTTGGCCCGGCAGAAGCGCTGCCAGTCGTCACTGCCGTACTGGCTGCCCTTGGTGAGCTGCCCGATGTCGAAATATCTGACAGGGGAGTAAAAGTCTCTCCGCTGGATAACTGCGTCCCGGTACAGGTTTCACCGCTGGCAGAGCTGGTTTACAGCATGCTACCGCGCCCTAAAATCACGGAAATTCTCGATGAGGTAAACAGCTGGACGGCGTTTACCCGACATTTTTCGCATATAAAAAATGACATTACCCGTCCCGATACCCGCCAGCTCCTCACCACCATCCTTGCGGATGGCATCAATCTTGGCCTGACCAAAATGGCGGAAGCCTGCCCCGGAAGCACCAAATCATCACTGGAAGATATCCAGGCATGGTACATCCGCGACGAAACCTATTCAGCCGCCCTCGCAGAGCTGGTAAACGCGCAGGGGAAAAGACCACTGGCGGCATTCTGGGGAGACGGGACAACGTCATCATCAGATGGACAGAATTTCAGAACAGGCAGCTCAGGCCGCTACGCAGGGCAGGTTAACCCGAAATATGGGCAAGAGCCTGGACGTCAGTTTTATACCCATATTTCGGATCAATACAGCCCGTTTTACACCTGCATAATCAGCCGGGTCAGGGATTCAACCCATGTGCTCGATGGCTTGCTGTACCACGAAAGCGACCTGGAAATCAGGGAGCATTACACCGATACCGCTGGTTTCACCGATCATGTCTTTGCCCTGATGCATCTGCTGGGATTTGCGTTCTGTCCGCGGATCAGGGATCTCCACGACAAAAAGCTGTTTATCAAAGGGAAAGCAGACCAATACCCGGCGCTTCAGTCACTGATATCAACGACCAGCCTGAATCTGAAAGAGATCGAAATTCACTGGCGTGAAGTACTTCGTCTGGCCACTTCAATAAAGCAGGGAACCGTGACGGCATCCCTGATGTTGAAAAAGCTTGCCAGCTACCCCAAACAAAACGGACTTGCCAAAGCACTGAGGGAAATTGGTCGTCTTGAACGAACTCTGTTTATGCTCGACTGGTTCCGCGATCCGGCACTTCGTCGGCGGGTACAGGCGGGACTGAATAAAGGAGAAGCCCGTAACGCGCTGGCGCGTGCGGTATTCCTACACCGGCTGGGTGAAATCAGGGACAGAAAACCGGAAAATCAGAGCTATCGCGCCAGTGGACTGACGCTGCTGACGGCTGCCATATCCCTGTGGAATACCGTCTATATGGAAAGAGCGGTCGATGCCCTGAAGCGCAAAGGGGTGAAGATCAACGAGCAACTGCTGTCGCATTTGTCCCCGTTAGGCTGGGAACACATCAATCTGACAGGCGATTATAAATGGAAAAGCAACCGGATACCGGCTTCCGGTAAGTTTCGTCGGCTGAGACCAGCTAAAGTCGAAAGGTCAAAAAATAGCCTTAACGTACAATAATTTTCGATATCCAAGCTGACCCCTATCACGACCTTTGCCATTGTGGCCGCTGTCGAACTGGATGATGCCTCGCACCTGAAAAAACATCGGGTACGCCGGGATATTCTGCTGGAAGAGGTACTTCGCCAGGCCGGCATTCCGCTGTTGCGGGAGCGGGATTCAGAGAAACTGGTCAGGTGTGTGAGGGATTTTCTGAAGCACCGACACGACATCACTGAATGTCATCAGGAGTGAAATCGTATGAGTATAGAAAAAAGAACGACCCGTCAAACCCCAGCCAGCCGGTGGTGGTTGCCCGGACTGCTCAGTCTGGCGCTTTACACGCCAGTGCCGGCAGTCAACGCCGCGTCCATCGAGACCGGCTTTTCCCCGGAAGGAACGGCCCTGCAGCTGGTCCTGAAGACCATCGATTCAGCGCAGCAGGAAATCCGCCTGATGGGATACTCCTTCACGTCGCCGGAGGTGACTCGCTCGCTTATTGCGGCAAAACGGCGTGGAGTGGATATCAGGGTAGTACTGGACCAGAAGGCGAATACCGGGAAAGCCAGTGTGGCCGCCATGAACGTGCTGGTCAGCGCGGGTATCCCTGTCCGCACCGTCGACGTATATACGATCCTTCATGACAAAGTGATCGTCGCAGACAAACGCAATACCGAGGTCGGCTCTTTCAATTTCAGTCGGGCTGCGGACCGTTCGAATTCAGAGAATGTGCTGGTCGTGTGGGATGACCCGGTTGTCGCCCACAGTTACCTGAACCACTGGGCATCCCGCTGGGCACAGGGAACGGACTGGCAGAGTACGTACTGAAAATCGTTACGTTTTTTAACCTGAACTTCGCGCCAACGGAGATTAGGTTATATAACAAAAAATAACATAGCCACTCGCCGCATCAGGCCAGCTGTAGTATCTTTGTTCAGGTATTTAGTTAAATGCTTGAGGAGGCAGAGATGTCACAGGCCATAAACGCAGTTACTTCCTCATCTAAACGCCCCTACAGAAAAGGGAAACCACTTTCTGCTGCAGAACGGCAGCAGAAGGCTGTTGCGCGTAAAAAAACGACGCACAAAGAGGTGAGGGTGTTTGTGCGCGATTCACTTAAAAATCAGCTTCAAATCATGTGTGAGAGTGAAGGAATTACTCAGGCAGAAATGATTGAAAGGCTTATTGAAATGGAGTCCGCGAAGCTTGGAATTGATGTAACGACGTCACATTCTTGATCCATCCGGCTTTGAGTGCTAGATTACTGATCGTTTAGAGATTTCTGGCTGGCCACGCCGCAAGGTGGCAGGGAACTGGTTCGGATGGGGAATTTACCTGGAACCAGAAAAGCAAAAACCCCGATAATCTTCTTCATTCTTGGCGGAGCGAAAAGATTAACGGGGCCTTTCAAAACTGCATAGAAGCTGTTGCTCTATGCAGGGAGTATAGATTCATGCTCAGAAAAGTTCAAGACCTTCTGTGCTCACTCCTTCCGTGCAACATAAGCGCAGGAAGCGGTGGCTGACCAGAATTCAGAAAACTCATTTCATTACGTTCAGGTTAAAAATGCCGAGCCGCGTTATATGGCGCGTGAAGGCAAAAAGACACTGCCGTTCTGTCGTAAGCTGATGGCCAAAGCCGAAGGCTTCACCGCTACCTTTGATTTTTCAATCCATGTTGCCTTTGCCCGCTCACTGGGTAAGCGCCGCCGCATGCCTCCTATACTGCGTCGACGTGCAATTGACGCGCTCCTGCAGGCAATGTGCTTCCATTATGATCCGCTGGCCAATCGCGTGCAGCGCTCGATTACCAATATGGCCATCGAGTGCGGGCTGGCCACGGAATCCGCAAGTGGCAATCTCTCTATCTCGCGGGCGACCCGTGCGCTGCGCTTTATGTCCGAGTTGGGCCTGATCACCTACACCACGGAATATGACCCGCAGATTGGCTGTAACATCCCGACCGACATGACGTTCACGCCGGCTCTTTTTCAGGCTCTGGATGTGTCAGATGTCGCTGTCGTGGCCGCGCGTCGTAGCCGTGTGGAGTGGGAAAACAAACAGCGTAAAAAGCAGAGCCTGCCACAACTGGAAATGGACGAGCTGATCGCTAAATCCTGGCGTTTTGTACGCGAGCGTTTTCGTAGCTACCAGGCTGAGCGTAAATCACATGGCCAGAAGCGAGCGACAGCTCGCCGGGATGCTTCACGCCAGCGTAAGGATATAGAGACGCGCGTTCGTCAGCAGCTGACCCGTGAATATGCCACCGGCCGCTTCAGAGGCGATCATGACGCGCTGAAGCGTGAGGTGGAGCGACGTGTGACGGAACGAATGCTGATATCCCGGGGCAATAACTATACCCGCCTGGCGCCGTACCCCGAGCCCATATAAACCTCCCACTTTTTTATCCGGCCGACGCCGGAGACTTTCGCTCGCCCGTCTTCTGCAGTTGCCTGATTTCTGACCATTCCTGTAACAGCCACCACGGCCACCTCCTAATTTTTCCTTTTCGTGGATGAAATTTCAGGTCTCCGGCCCCGGTTTTTTGACCGGATTTTACTTATACACATTTAACTGCAAGGGAACTATTCACAAGGCTACACCCGATACGTTTCCTGGGTGCCCGTCGAAAGAATTACAGACCGCGTGGTTCCCTTTAAATACCTGCTCTGTACTTCTTTTAAAGATCTGAATCTCTTTCATCTCAAAGGAAAACCTGTTCGCCGTCTGTCCTGTGGACAGTCTCAATGAGGCCTTCGCTGGCAGCGGTCGCAAACGCCCGCGCCGCTCAGAATCGAGAAGTACCTCCCGCCGGCAAGCGGCGGGCACAGCACCAGCAAGCACTTTAGTTACAGCATTCAATTAACCATTTAAACAAACCTCCGGCGCCGTCCTGCAACACTGAGCCCCTCTCAGACCACTATTCAGTTCCGTGCACAGCGGTAACTACATAACTCATCCCACCACTGAAAAGCGCCGCCGCCCCCGGCCGAAGGCCGGGGAAAGACATCGCTTTTAATGATGAGTGTTGTAACTATTTATTCTTCATCGCTGTAAGTCGTGCTGCTGTAATCCCGGGGTATACGCTCGTAAGCGCCTGACGGCACTAACGCGGAGATACGCCCCGACTGCGGCTGTCGCCTTGTCGGGTCCACTCCGACCGCGTACAGAGGCTTCTGTGATGTTTTAAGCGGGTATGGCTTTGCCAGCTACCGTGTTAAGTTCCCTGGTGTCGCTGAAATAACTGAAGAACATCCCCCTAAGCGTCAGCAGCAAGCTGCCGCCGCTAAGGCCCCGGAAATCACGCCCTTTACGTCGTAAACGCCGTAAAGCCCGCTCACCGGGGTTAAAAGGGATTACTTTTACTTCTTCATTGCTGTAAGCGGGTTAAGGCTAATCAGGGCAGGGGGTAGGGTGGCAGAGTTTATAGCCAGGTAACCGGCTACGCCGGGCTTTCGGCGCCATTTGACTCCACAGACACATGTAACCTCATCTGGCGCCTCCATGCCGCTGACGCGGCATCCAGAAGTTTCCCGATGCTGTAAGTCTTAACGTCTGCTTTGTGCCAAAAGCGGAAGTAACTAACAGCAGTCTGTGTGAAAATACGGGGAGCAGGTTAGTACTCCTTAATTACGCCCAACTGGTCGATGTTGGTGATGTGGAAAACCACGATAAGAGGTGTCAGAAATCGACTTTAATACATCCGGTCTCAAAATGGTCGATTAAGACTCTATATTTCAGACTATTAGTCTCTAAAAGTGGTTTTCCACACGGTTGACCTTCAAACAACATTAAGTATTGATTCAATCCTTTTTTTTGCCTGACTGGTCAGGCGCTTAATTCCAAGCGAGCGGGTCATTTCCTGTATCTTATTGTCACCTTTAATACTCAGCGCCAGTGCGCGCAATTCCTCACTAGGGATCGCGTCAACCTGGCGAATGTCGTTATCCGTGGCAGGCAAACGAAACGCATTCCAGTCAGCACGTTGCTCAGCGGACAGCCAGACGAAGTTTTCACCTGAGTGATCGGCTGCAAGGTGATAGTGTTGATCCACAATTTCCATTACGCGTTCACGTATCAGTCTGCCAGCGCGAGTGAAGCCGTGTATACGTGCGATGCGTTGCACAAGCGTTGTATCCAGAACGGGTGATTCACTTGTTACCACCGCTTCAATGAGGGTTTTAAGTGTCTCATCATATTCAGCGATATAGAATTGTTCTGCATCTGTCCTGTCGTGCCATTCCTGAAGATCGTTAACGACATACTTACCGGCATGCGCTGGCTTGTTGTTATTCTGAGAAGCTGTAGATGCATACTTCAACTCAGTGCCACCATCATCTTCGCTTACTTCGGCGGGAGGCGTGATGATAGGGTTTACTGACGTGGATATTTCTTCATCATTAGCGACAGGTGTAATTTCAGATACCAGTATGTCTTCACTGGCATCATTGGTTACGTGACCGATGACTGGCGTAATCTGCTTTTGTTTTTCTGCTTCAGCAATCAGTGCGGCTTCCGCTGCTCTGGATTCCTCCAGCAGGCGATTTATTGCTGTATCCAGCCTGTCGAGTGCACCTTCTTTATCAATCCACCATTCAGTTGACCAGAGGCGCAGTAATTTCCAGCCCAGGCCCTGTAGGATAGCGCTGCGGACTTTATCGCGATCGCGTGCTGTTGCTGCGCTATGGTAAGTGGCACCGTCACATTCAACACCGACAAGATAGTCGCCAGGCTTATCCGGATGAACGATCCCCAAATCAATACGGAAACGGGATACGCCAATTTGCGGGACAACATGCCAGCCTTTTCTCCTCAGACCATTTGCTACTGCCTCTTCAAACGGTGAGTCATAACCGCCTACAGACCCACGTACTGCCTGAGAAAGAGCTTCAGGGCCGCGCTGGGCAAACTCAATAAAGTGTTTGAGGTCAGCAACCGCGCGGGCGCTGGTCCGATTAAGGTCGATGAAGGAAGGATCGAACGAGCTGAAGACCATCATTTCCTGTCGCGCACGTGTGACGGCAACATTCAGCCGGCGCCAGCCTCCCTCGCGATTAAGCGGGCCAAAATTCATCGACATTGTATTTGCGCCCGGCTCAGTCGGGCCGTACCCGATGCTAATTATGATCAAATCGCGTTCATCCCCCTGAACCGTTTCGAGGTTTTTAACCACAACAGGTTCTTCCAGTTCAGACTGGAAGAAGGGTTCAATTTCAGGGTGATGCTGTCTGGCACGGTCCAGCAGATCGCTGACTAGCTTTTGCTGTTCAGTATTCAGCGTGATAATGCCTATCGATCTGCCTGATGCAACGAACTCTTTATCAGTCAGTCGCTTCACCGTTTCAGCGACGATCGCTTCTGCCTCGACCTGATTATGACGTCCTTTCCCTTTAGAGTAGACGCCTGTAACCTTGCACCACTGGACAGCACTTTGCTTTGTTTCGGAAGCGGGGAACGTAATCAGGTTGCTGTCATAGTAGCGATGGTTGGAGAAGGTAATCAGGCTTTCATGACGGCTCCGGTAATGCCAGCTCAGGCTGTGGTTATACAGGCCGGCAGCAAGACACTCATCCAGAATGCTTTCCATATCTTCTTCAGTATCATCGTCCGTGTCATTAGCTGCACGATTAAAGAAGCTGGTTGGCGGCATCTGGCGGGGATCACCGGCGATTACCACCTGTTTGCCACGCGCCATGGTGCCGATAGCATCCCACGGGGCAATCTGTGATGCCTCATCGAAAATCACCAGATCAAACAAGGCTTGGTCGGAGGGCAGGAACTGGGCGACTGAAAGCGGACTCATCAGCATGCAGGGGGCAAGTTTGGCCATGGCATCGCCCATTTCGGCTGCCATCTGGCGTACCGGTTTATGACGACGGGATTTCTGTAGTTCATGTTTAAGCAGTGCAAAACCACTCTGCTTGCTGACCTCATTTTTTGCAGGAATGACGCCACATAAACGAGCACGGATATAGCGTACTGTCAGTTTGGCCAGACGATCGGTTTGAGCACGGTAAGCCTCAATATCACTCATGTGCTCAGCCGGCACAAAATTGTGCAGCAGCGGCTCTGAATCGATCATCCACGATGCAAACCAGCGGCAATAGGCAGTTTCAAAAATCTCTGCAGCGCTTATTTCTCCTGAGTTAAGATGGATCAGCGCGTTGATCACTGGCTGCAGGCCATGTGAAATCGCTTCCTCACGTACACGGCTCCAGTCACTCCAGGCTTTAAGAGCAGACTGATGTTGCAGGATATTGAGTGCGCAGTCACGCAGTGCCGGGAGCGATGGTTTGTCCTCAGCTGGTTTTATCAGATTGCAGAAGCTAACCTGTGCATCATTGAAATTGGCGATTGCTGTGCGCAGTTTCCGAGTCAGGGCGGAGATAACACCCTGCGAACCGAGAAGGTCATTGGCATCAATAATCAGATTTTTTACAGCAGTGCGGATCTCGACCAACTGCTGTGGCGAAGAAGCAAAACCACCAAGCGAATTGCGGATAGATTCTGCAAGTTCCAGGGTGGTCTGCAACTGTGCAACGTTGGTATCCAGCCCAGCCCATCCCGGCAGGGATAAAGTGACAGAGTTAAGCTCGGTCAGACGTTGCAGCAATGTCTGCAGAGTTTCAGCAATGGGGAGATCAACGGATAAGTCGGGAGCTGACGTTAGCGAGTATTGTCGGATAACTTCACCAATGACTTTCTTGCGGGCACTGGTCGCAAAGAACCAGAATTTTTTGTCAGCGACGTCAAGTACGTTTCTGATCTGCGGAGCATTAACGTACTGCCAGCTGTTACCAGGGTAGGTAACTGACAGATTAGCCTTTGTCACTTCAATCTCTTTCAGGAGGTGAACGGCTTTATTCGCTGACTCTATACGGCTTGTGGCATCCGGTGCGAACATGAAATTCAGATCAATGCCGTAAGCTTCCGTCAATAATTCACAGAATGAAGTTAGTTGCGACAGTCTCTCGGGCTCAGTAGAGTCCAGAGTAACTCCCGTCGCCTTCAGTAATTCCTCGGTGGCGTTTTCAAGGTGATCGATGATTGCAGGCAATGAATTTGCTGCAGCAATGAGAGAAGACTGCCACCCATTGGTCCAGTCAGCCTGCGTGATGAGGTCAAAATGATCGCCGTGCTGTTTCCAGGTATCACGGTTCAGCTCCAGACGTTTTACTATCTCTCTGAACTGAGTCATCTCTGAAGAAGAATGCAAAGTCGATGCAGGCCAGCTAAAGTGCGGCGTGGCGCTACTTGCATCCCTGATAACCGTGCCCATTGCCTGATGGAGCGTTAAGCCATTTGGCCAGCGCAGATGGAGCAAACGGACAACCTCATTGAGTTTGTCTCGCAGGTGCTGCACCTTGGCCGCTTCTTCCTTCCACTCCGAGGTAGTCAGTAGATCACGCGCATCCCATGCCCGCTCTAGCTGTTTCAGAAAATCCATCTTGGACGTTTTGCTCGAGTGCAGTTCCAGACAAAATTCACCGAGTCCCTGAGCCTCAAGCCTGCGATAGACCACATCCAGTGCCGCTTTCTTCTCAGCAACAAAAAGTACGCGCCTTCCCAGCGCAAGATTATGCGCGATCATATTGGCTATGGTTTGCGACTTACCGGTACCGGGGGGGCCATCCAGAACAAAATCCCTCCCTTTTGCAGAGGCTACAACGGCGGCGATTTGCGAGGAATCTGCAGGCAGCGGTAGGAAAAGATCCTGCGTATTGACGTTGTCATCGAGTTCCTCAACGTTGATGACTTCTCCGCTCTTATCCAGAACGGCATTGTCCTGGCCGCGTTCGATGAGATACTTTACCAGCGCACTTTGCATCAACTGAGGTGCCCGATCGATTAGATCTTTCCACATCAGATATTTGGCAAAAGAGAATGTGCCAATCACGACATCACGGGTGACTTCGAAACCGGGTATGTCGCGCACAGCACGCCGTACCATATTCCAGATGCCATCCACATCAACACCACTTTCATCGGTGGGCAGATCGCCATCGAGGCCGTTAATTGTCAGAGCAAAGTCATTATGTAGCAGTTCAAGCAGAGTAAGGTTGAAGCGGGGCTCTTCTTCCAGCAAACGCATGGACACGCCCGAAAGTACACTTTTACGGTCAAGCTGAATCGGCAGTAGTATCAGTGGAGCTGAGTAACTTTTGGGATCATCAGCGGATTTTTTCCATTTAAGGAAGCCCACAGCGAGGAAAAGAGTGTTGGCACCACCTTCCTCCAAATCACTTTTCGATTTTCGATAGAGGTCGATTAGGGATGACTCGAGGCGGTATTTTTCCATTGCGGAGACGACTTCACCGCGTTCCAGCGCAATCTGGGCGTATTCTTCCCGCAGGTTCTCGTTTGTGAGCTGCTGATAAAGTTCGGCATCGCGGCCTCCACTCTCTAGATCAGGGAGCGGGACAATGCGAATGCGTTTGCCTTCAGCTAGCTTATCTTCAAGATGGCCAGGATTCGCACAGATCAAACGAATGCCTTTAGCGCTTTCAGGCAGGTGTAACAGGCGGTTACGGGTGGTTAAGTCCAGAAGTTTTCGTTGCCATTGTACAAGCCGGCCCCCAGCTTCTTTTTCGCCAGCTGTTTCAATATCAATGTCAACATCAGGGAGAGAGGGAGCGTCCTCAAACCCATGAGAAATAACCTCCTCAGCATCAGGCTGTCCTTCAAGGCGAGTGACACCCAGAGCCAGTGGCCGAATTTTCTGCATCCGCGCGCGACGCGAATCAATGGCTGCGTGAAAAACATCCTCGTTAAGATACTTTAACGCTTCATCAGATGCCTGAGTAAATGAAGGCGGGTGGGCTCTGGTCGCGAGAGTTGTCTCAAATACGACCATTTCTTTTAGGTCGACACGTTTGCGCACCGCAGAGACGTCTTCTGTCACTAGCTGCGAAAATTCCTGTGGTTGTAACCAGACGCCAGCAAACGCATGACCTTCACTGAGCATTAGCAGTGAATTCAAACCAATCTGTTCCAGTGCTGAAGCAAATAATAAGGTTGTATCCAGACAGGTCGCGACTTTTCCTTCCAGAATGATGCCTGGTGTGCGAATTTTCTGGCCATTCCGTTCAAAGCTGGCTGGGGGAAGGGCATAACTGATATTGAGGTTGCAGACAGCAGTCCAGAGAGCTGAGGTAATTTCCCAGACACGAGTTCTCGACTTGCTTTCATAACCATCAAGAGCGTCATTCTTGCCTGCACGGCGAAGGACATCAGAGGCTGCCTTGAGTACACGATCTACCGCCGGATCATTAGGAATGATAAATGAAGGGAGCAATTCAATCATTGCGCTGCCGCCCCATTCATTTTTCGCAAGTGCCTCAAGCGAATAATGAGTAATGAAGATTTCTTCCTCACCCTGGCACAAACTTATGGTGACTTCGCAGAGTACGCTTTCGGTCAGTTCGGCGAGCCATTTGGCATTAAGTTTGACATCCCGATCCCTGATATCCAGTGAAGTACCGGGAAGCAGGCGGTCGATATTCCATTTTTTATCTTCGAGCACGGCTGGCGCGGTCCGCAGATGCAGCGTCAGATCCTGAAATGTCTCTTCGGACTCATTATGCAAGATGAGCTCACGTAACAGCGGAACTGCATTCTGGTGTGATGTGAACCCCAGCTTGTGCGCGATACTCACCTGCGCTTTTATACCCATGAAACTAGTTCTCCTTAAGAGGAAATCACTCAAATATGCACAGTAGTGCTGACGACAGGAGACGCATTGAACAGGCAGAAAGCATCAGCAATTTGATTGCTCTGGCGGCGAGTATCAGAACAGGCGCGCAAGTACAGAAAGCATCATTCGCGGATTAGGTTGGGGGCGAAAGGTAGTGATTGTAAAAATCAATGCACGCTTCCTCTACCGTCAAGAGGTCGTCCCTAAGAATCATCTTAGTATTTTGCTAACATTAAAGTATAACGCGAACTTGATCTATAGATTAGGTCAGCCCAGTAATCTGAGGTGGGATAGCAATTTCAGAAAGATTTATGTTTTTGATAAATATATTTTTTTCTTTCATCCCTCGATTCACTTGTAACGATGAACAACAAAAAAAACAAGAAAAGATGATGTTCGATATAATATTTTGAAAAATTCCTGGATAACAATTGAATATATCTCTTGACCTGTTCCCTGTTGTTGAACAAGGCACTATTTTAATCATACCTTTGTCAAACTGTGAACTTCCGCTATTCGCTCATAACGGACTGCGCTCACTTATTGCAGTGAGCGTTACCTTGTGTTTAATGCCAGCCTGGTATAGTCAGGTTGACAGTACCGGTTTCAGGTCTTCGTCATTAAAAACGGTTCCGGTCTTCAGGACGCCATAACATCAGTGCACCAGTTTCCGCATCAGCGCGCCAATGGCCACCATTTTAGGTTTACCCCGCAGGCACATCTCATCGTAAATATTACGCATTCGCTTATTGTAGATTTTTCCGCACAGGGCGGACATGTAAAGCTTCGCTCTCAACTGAGGGGGGCCGATTTTCGACATCCGCGGCCGGCGCCGGACCGATGTGCCTGAGCGTTTCTCGATCGGCACCACGCCCAGAAAGGCGGCAGCCTGCTCAGCCGATACAAAGTTATGGCTGCGAAGCACGATCAGCATATGCATCCCCAGCTGGGGACCAACCGATTTAATTGAGGCCAGCAGTGTATAATCACGCCTCAGTGCAGGGCTGGCTTTGATATGTGCTTTTATCTGCCGCTCGATATTACTTATCTCCTCGCGCAGAAGCTGCGCCATACGCCTGCAGGAACTGATAATATCTGCAGGTGTGTCTGTCGACAGGTATTTTTCCAGTCTGTTCTCCTCACGCAGGGCATCACCCAGCAGAACATCCCGCCGTCGCAGGAGTGCACCGAGATATCTGATTTCGGGTGCCGGCGGCTCCCAGCGGTGTGGCTTCTTAAGGAATGCGTAACAGGCCAGCATATACGCATCCACCTTATCCGTTTTTGTCATGATTCCCATGCCACGCGCAAACTCCCGACTACGGTGAGGGTTGGCCAGAGAAACCCGGAAACCGGCATCATGTAATTCAGTGGCCAGCTGTTCGTGATAAACACCGGTAGCTTCCATTACCACATGAACATCTTCCGGACTGCAATGTTGAAGCCTGAGCCAGCGAAGAATATTTTCAACTGAATGTCTGTTATTCTGGATGTTACGGGTTTTTATGCGTCCTTTGATACCGTCATAAAGCATGCAAAGATCCAGGGTGTTTTTACTTACGTCAATGCCGACTGGAAACATGGTCAAACTCCTCTCACATAAACCGTCACGCCTGTTCGCCTTGTACATACGGAGTCGAGCTCCCGGTAACCGTTCAACCTGATGTGCTGGCGTGAAAGGTGAAGCGGAGGGCCATGTGCTGCAAATCAAGGTTCAGCGGTGCCGACTTTTCTGACCTTAAGGGAAGGGGGCGGCTCACTCTGCTTCAGTGGTGGTAGCTAATCACCACAAACTGTTAGATACAAGGGAGGGGGTCGGTGAGGCAGAACCTGTCAACACAGTAGCCGGCTGCGCCGGGCAACGGCGCCACTCACTATCAGAGTTGTACTCAACTGCTGCTGGCGCCTCCATGCCGCAAAGCGGCATTCAGAGAACTTGCTCGTCAGTCCAGGCTGTGTATTCAATTCAGGGTGAACGGTTCCGAATCCTTTCTGCTTCCGGTTAAGATACATTCAGGTTCTCGAAAAATAAGGGAAAACGTTCGTAGTGAATCTGAAGGAAAAATCGGCCCATCTGGCGTGGTGCGAGCTGGTTGCGCTGGCATTAGGTAGGAAGAACGGCGATATAGTGTCGCCAGTACAGTAAAATCTCTTTCTCACCAGGTGGCTGGCGACGGCGCTGAAGCAACGTCGCTTTTCGTGTGATATTACCCCCGACATCGAGTGGCTTCTGAAACTGCTGTGTCTCATTGAACGTGAGCCTGCACTGATTAATACATTGCGCGGTATTCTCGCTTGAACAAAACCAGCCCCTTCGCGCTGACGGGCCTGGTTTTGTTCTTCGGTGTACAGTACACCGTCTGACGACGGATTGCCTCCCTTTACCTCGGTGCATAGCCCTCTTCCGCCAGTGTTTTCATATGAATGGACTAGGAAATAAATTATGCTGACTCATTATTTCTGGCCATAAAGGTTCTGGCAGTGCCATCTTTCGGGTCAACAAAGGTAATATCTTCAGGATCACGACGAGGGCTGGCCAATGACAGAAATATTACGGGTTCTTCAAGAAGGGTTGGTAATGCATGGACAACATTACGCTCGAAAAAAAGCACGTGGCCGGGGGCAAATTCGGCTTCGTCACGAGGATCTTCCATCCAGAGCGTCCCCATGAATCCCTGAATAACCTGACGCCGGAGGATCACCTGCTGATGGCTGAAAAACCGGAACTCTCAAAAAGTGCGTGGAACTAAAACAGGTGTGCATTACTCCACCTCATGTTGAAGAGACCAGACTGCATCAGAAAATTGCACCATAACTGAGCAAGCCGCATCCCATTGGTGCAAAAGTGTCTCCAAAAATAAATAATCCATTGATTTAACTGTGCTTTAAAAATGGCATGAATTTTTCATGTCGGGTATATGCAAGCAGGGGCAACCCTTAAGCCTTGAATCCATTAAATATCGACAGGTAATGAAGCCTGATTGTCCTAATAAGGACAATCAGGCTTTTTTATTAATGCAGAGAGCAAACATACGTGCAAACTATTGATATTGGAATTTTGCTTTCCACAGAAGGTACCTACAGCCACCTGGCGAACAGCACACTGCTTGGTGCGCGCCATGCCTTAGAGGAAATCAATGCCGATCCTGCTTATCCTTTTCAGCTGCGGGCCCGACATATCAACCCTGCGGGTGAACTCGCAGCCTACAGTGAAGCGGTGAGCACCTTTATCGCTCACGGCATCCGCCATATCTTCGGAACCATTACCTCTGCCAGTCGGAAGGAGATTATCCCGGACCTGGAGCAGCATAACCTGCTGCTGTGGTATGGCTGTCCTTACGAGGGGTTCGAGAGCTGCGAGCAGGTCGTATATCTGGGCGGTTGTCCGAACCAGACTCTGCTGCCACTCCTGCGGCTGGCGCTGGATATGTTCGGAAATCGCTCCTGGCTGATCGGCTCTAACTACGTCTGGGGCTGGGAAAGCAATCGTATCGCCCGTGAGGTAGTGGAAGGTTCCGGCGGTACGGTGGTGGGCGAAAAATATCTGCACCTGAGAAACAGCAACGTGACCGAGTTGATTGAGGCGATTCTCAGCACAGAGGTAGATTTTGTGCTCAATAACCTGGTAGGCGAAACCTCTTATGCGTTTCTGCGCGCACTGGACGAGGCCTGTCTTCGCGATCGGCGGACGTTAGCGGTGCTCAGCTGTAATTTTACCGAAGCCGAAGTCGCCGAAGTCGCGCCACTAAGGGCGGTACGTTTGCTTTCCTGCGGACCGTTTTTTGAGAGCGTCGATCTCGATTTTTGCGCGCGGCAGCACCTGCAACATGGCGCACAGCGCATCTCCCACTACTATATCGGCGGCTGGCGGGCAGTAAGGCTGTTTGCCAATAGCCTGCGCGAGGCCGGAAACAGCGAGCCGGGTGCGGTGCTGGCGGCACTGCATCGTCAGCACGACGTTGATTCTCCGGGCGCTCGCTCAGTAATGGCTCGAAACAACCACGCCTGTTTGCCCTGCTACATCGCTGAGTTGCAACAAACTTGCTTTCAGATACTGCATCGCGAACCGCTGCCGGTTATGCCCGATCCCTATCTCTCCGCGACCGAGCTACGTGAAAGCCGAACGGTTGCAGCCAGACCTGCTCTGAGGATTGTTAAATGAAAACGCTGCTGTCCCCGGATTTAGATGCTCAGCCGCTCCTGCTGGTAGACTGTGAAGCAAGGAGTCGCGAAGCGCTGGAAAAAAACCTGACGCGGATGGGTATCCGCTGGCATCACCTGACCGGAGATGAGGCTTTACCTCCTCTCACCCCCTGTGCAGTACTGGTGGAACTGGAGGCATTCGCCAGCCCGCTAACCCTGAGCCAGATCAATCTGGCGGGAATACCGGTGATCGCGCTGACCTCACATGAGGGACTTTACCAGGTACAGCGCGCGCTGGAGTTAGGGGCAACAGCGCTCCTTACCAAGCCTATTACACAGCGAGCCATCTATACCACCCTGATGATGGCAGTGGGGCTGCGTCAGCAGTTGCATGACATTCAACAGCAACAGATGCTACTGCGCCAGCGTCTGGCAGCAATGCCGCAGATTACCCAAGCTCTGGCGGCCCAGATGCAAGCGGAAAGTATTGATGAACAACAGGCATGGGTTCGCCTGCGCTCGGAATCAATGTGTACGAACCAGTCGGTGGCACAGGTGGCGCAGAAGTGGCTGCTACGAATGTCGTCCGGCAAGCGGGGAGCACAATGAATAGAGTCGGATATTTTCTGCGCCGGCCAGCCCTGCTGCTCTCGCTGCTGTTTATTCTCCTGGTGGTGATGAGCGCGCTGTTTGCCCCCTGGCTCACCCCCTTCGATCCCGATGAACAGTTTGTCGAGGGACTGAGCCTGGAAGGCGCACCGCTTTCTCCCAACAGCACTTACTGGCTGGGAACCGATCTGCTGGGACGCGATCTCTTCTCGCGTTTAATTTACGGAGCTCGTACTTCGTTACTCATCGGTGTTGTCGCCAACGGCACTGCAGTACTGATCGGCGTCCTGGTAGGGCTTAGCGCAGGTTATCTGCAGGGGCGTATCGGAGGGCTGCTGATGCGCTTTACCGATCTGATGATGGCGTTTCCCGCACTGCTGCTGGCGATTGCCCTGGCGGCGATTTTCCAGCCAAGTGTCTGGATCGTCTCCCTGGTGATCGCCATGGTGAACTGGGTGCAGATCGCCAGGGTTATCTACGCCGAAACTAGCGCGCTTAGCGCCCGCGACTTTATCGCCGTGGAACGCACCCTGGGGGCCGGAACGTTGCGTATTCTCGGCGTGCATTTAATTCCACATCTGGCGCCAACGGTGCTGGTCTGGGCCACACTAGGCATCTCCACCACAGTCCTGCTGGAAGCTACTCTATCGTTCCTCGGGGTGGGGGTACAGCCGCCAACGCCGAGTTGGGGCAACATCATCTTTGAAAGCCAGAGCTATTTTACTTCGGCTCCCTGGCTGGTGTTCTTTCCCGGCGCGGCGATTGTGCTGCTGTCGCTCTCTTTCAATATCGCTGGTGACGCCCTGCGCGACGCCCTCGATCCCGGCTTAAAAGGACGAAACTAATGCTATTTCTGGGAAAACGTCTGTTGCATGCCGGGCTGATCCTGCTTGGCGTTACGTTGATCTGCTATTTGCTGCTGTTTATGTTGCCCGCCGATCCAGCGCGCCAAATCGCCGGGCGCAGTGCCACGCCGGAAGTAGTCGAAAACATCCGCCATCAGTTGGGGTTGGATCTGCCGTTTTATCAGCAATATTGGCGTTATCTGCAGGGGCTGCTGCACGGCGATCTGGGACGCTCGTTTATTCAGCGCAGCGAAGTGAGTGAACTGGTTTCCGCCCGTATCGGGCCGTCACTGCAGCTGATGGCGGCGGGTATTCTCTGCGAGTTGGTACTGGGGATCGCCCTCGGCACCCTGGCGGCGTTAAAACGCGGCGGGCTGGCGGACCGGCTTCTGATGGCGCTCTCCTTTATCGGTGTTTCGGCGCCGCAGTTCATCGCCGCGATGCTTTTTCTCTATCTTTTCGCCGTGGTACTCAACTGGTTCCCGATGGGAGGCTATGGCGGCTTCAGCCATCTGGCGCTACCGGCGCTAACCCTCGGCCTGCTCGGCAGCGGCTGGTATTCACGCATGTTGCGCTCGTCGATGATTGAGGTGCTGCATCAGGATTTTATCCGTACCGCGCGGGCCAAAGGGCTGGGCCGAACCCGCGTACTGCTGCGTCACGTGCTGCCGAATGCCGTGCTGCCGCTAATTCCGATGATAGGCATTGATATCGGCATTTTTATGGGCGGACTGGTGGTAGTCGAATCGGTCTTTGGCTGGCCGGGTATCGGTCAGCTGGCCTGGCAGGCGATTCAACAGGTGGATATCCCGGTGATTGTCGGGGTAACCACCGTGTCAGCGGTTGCCATTGTTAGCGGCAACCTTATTGCGGATCTGGTGCTGCCGTGGGTCGATCCGCGCATTGATGTCAAAAAGTAGCAGGGGAAGATGATGAAAAATGCGTTATTGACAATGGCGGTGGCCGCGGCCTGTTTCTCTTATGGCGCGCAGGCTGACGAGAAGACCGGCGGCGATATCGTGGTGACCTACCAGAACGACGTGGCGACCCTCGATCCGGCCATTGGCTATGACTGGCAAAACTGGTCGATGATCAAAAGCCTGTTCGACGGCCTGATGGACTATCGTCCCGGCACCACCGAGTTGGTGAACGACCTGGCGGAGAGCTACGCCATTTCCGAGGACGGCAAGGTCTACACCTTTGTGCTACGCAAAGGGGTGAAATTCCACAACGGCCGCGAGGTCACGGCGGCGGACGTGAAATATTCTCTGGAACGCACAGTCAACCCGAAAACCCAAAGTCCGGGCGCCGGGTTCTTCAGTCCCATCGCGGGCTATGACGAGGAGGCCAGCGGTAAAAGCACGACCCTGAGCGGTATCGAGGTCGTCGACGATCATACGGTAAAAATCACTCTGAAAGAGCCCAACGCCACCTTCCTGCATGTGCTGGCGCTGAACTTTGCCTCGGTGGTTCCCCGTGAGGAGGTGGAGAAATGGGGCGCCGACTTCGGCAAGCATCCGGTCGGCAGCGGCGCGTTTGAGCTCCAGGAGTGGAAGCTGGGCCAGGAGCTGATCTTCCGCAAAAACCCGAACTACTTTAAAGCCGGCGTGCCGCGGCTGGATCACATAAAGTTCGAAATGGGACAGGATCCCTCGGTCGCTCTGCTGCGGCTGGAAAAAGGCGAAGTGGATATTGCCGGCGACGGCGTACCGCCCGCACAGTTTCTGTCGTTTAAAAACAACCCGGCCTATAAGGGCCTGATGGTCACCGGCGACCAGTTGCAGACCGGCTACGTGACGATGAAAACCACGCTGCCGCCTTTCGATAATCTCAAAGTCCGCCAGGCGGTGAACATGGCGGTCAACAAAGATCGCATCATGCGCATCATTAATGGACGCGCGGCGCCGGCCAACCAGCCACTGCCACCCGCCATGCCCGGTTATGACAAGGCATATCAGGGTTTCAGCTACGACCCGGCAAAAGCGAAGCAACTGCTCAGCGAAGCGGGTTTCCCCAACGGTTTTGCTACCGAACTGTACGTGATGAATACCGATCCGCAGCCGCGTATCGCCCAGTCTATCCAGCAGGATCTGGCCAAAGTGGGCATCCACGCCAGCATCAAATCCCTGGCGCAGGCGAATGTGATTGCGGCGGGCGGCTCCGCCAGCCAAGCGCCGATGGTCTGGTCCGGCGGCATGGCGTGGATCGCCGATTTCCCGGATCCCTCCAACTTCTATGGCCCGATCCTCGGCTGCGCCGGGGCGGTAGAGGGCGGCTGGAACTGGGCGCGCTACTGCAACAAAGCGCTGGACGCGCAGGCGGCCGCGGCGGACAGCATGGTGAAACCCGACCAGCAGGACGCGCGCATTGAAGCCTGGCGCAAAATCTTCATCACTGCAATGGATGACGCGCCCTGGGTGCCGGTATTCAACGAGAAGCGCTACACCGTACATTCCGCACGCATGGGGGGCGAGGACGCGCTGTATGTCGATCCAGTGCATGTACCAGTCAACTACGACTATATCGGACTGAAATAATTTGATGGCGCCGGGACGGCGCCGCTGCTTAAAGGAGAGTCAGGATGTGCCAAAATTGTCTGGTGAAGACCATTCATCATGCTCAACATCATTTCGGCTGGGATAACAGCCTGAGCCCGGTCCTGCACGTAGCTTCCGGCAGCCAACTGGAGTTTCACTGCCTGGATGCGGCTAACGGCTGGTTCAACGCCGGTTCTACCGCAGCGGATATCCCAACGCTGCCGTTTGATAAGCTCAACCCGGTCAGTGGCCCGGTCTATGTGGAAGGCGCTCAGCCGGGCGATGCGCTAAAGGTGACGCTGGAATCCTTTCGTCCCAGCGGCTTTGGCTGGACTGCGAATATCCCGGGCTTCGGCCTGCTGGCCGATCAGTTTTCTGATCCGGCGCTGACGCTGTGGCAATATGACCGCCAGGGCTTAACCCCCTGCGCCTTTGGCCGATATGGCCGCGTACCGCTGAAACCCTTCGCCGGTACCCTCGGCGTCGCTCCCGCCGCCGCGGGCCATCATTCGGTGGTGCCGCCGCGCCGCGTGGGCGGCAATCTGGATATTCGCGATCTGGCCGCTGGCTGCACATTATGGCTACCGGTGGAAGTAGAAGGCGCGTTGTTTTCTATTGGTGACACCCACGCCGCGCAGGGCGATGGTGAAGTCTGCGGCACGGCGATTGAAAGCGCGATGGACGTGGTGGTGAAGCTGGAAGTGGTTAAAGATATGCCGCTGAAAACGCCGCGTTTCGCCACCCCTGGCCCAGTGACCCAACATCTGGATCGGCACGGCTACAGCGCCTTCACCGGCATTGGCCCTGACCTGATGACCGCCGCCCGCGACGCGGTAAGCTATACCATCGATGCGCTGTGCCGCGAACAAGGGATGTCGGCGGAAGAGGCCTATATGCTCTGCTCCGTGTGCGGCGATCTGCGCATCAGCGAAATCGTCGATCGGCCTAACTGGGTGGTGTCGTTCTATTTTCCCAACAGCGTGTTTAATTAGGAGCGTTATGTCAGCAGTCCTATTTCCGGCGCCGCTGCTCTCGGTCGAGCGCCTGTCGATCCAGTTTGGTACACAGCGGGTGGTGGATGACGTCAGCTTTGCGCTCTGGCCGGGAAAAACTCTGTGCATTGCCGGCGAGTCGGGCAGCGGTAAATCGCTGACTTCGCTGGCGATCATGGGTTTGCTTCCGGAGGAGGCACAGATTCCAGGCGGCGCGATTATTTTTGATAACCAGGATTTGCTCAGCCTGCCGGAGCGGCAAATGCAGCTGCTGCGCGGCAAGTCGGTTGCCATGATTTTTCAGGAACCGATGACCTCGCTCAATCCGCTGATGACGGTGGGCCAGCAGCTGGAAGAGACGCTGCAACGCCACGAAGTGCTGGGCCGCCGTGAACGGCGCAGCCGGGTCAGCACGATGCTGGACGCGGTCAAAATCAGTCATGTGGAGAAGCGCCTGCAACAGTATCCGCACGAGCTTTCCGGCGGTATGCGCCAGCGGGTGATGATCGCCATGGCAATGCTGTGCCAGCCACAGGTGCTGATTGCCGATGAGCCGACCACGGCCCTCGACGTCACTATTCAGGCGCAGATCCTCGAGTTGATGCGCGAACTGCAGCAGGCGTTTTCCACCAGCCTGCTGTTGATCACCCACGATATGGGAGTGGTGGCAGAAATGGCCGATGATGTGCTGGTCATGAGTCACGGCAAAATCATGGAGCAGGCTCCGGCAAAAACGCTGTTTACCTCGCCGCAGGCGGCTTATACCCGCCAGCTGTTGCAGGCGGTACCGGTGCTGGGCCAGGCGCCCGCGCTGGCGCCGGTCGAGGCGACGCGACCGTTGCTCAGCGTCCGCGACCTCAGCGTGCGCTTTCCGGTGCGCGGCGACGGCCTGCGCGTGCGTCGCGAAGTCCATGCCGTCGATGGCGTCAGCTTCGATCTTTTCCCCGGCGAGACGTTGGGCATCGTCGGTGAAAGCGGCTGCGGTAAATCGACGACGGCAAAAGCGCTGATGAATATGGTGCCATTTAGCGGCAGCGCGCAGCTTAACGGACAGGAGCTGCACGGCCTGAAGGACGAGGCGTTAAGAGCGGTACGCCGCGATTTGCAGATGGTGTTTCAGGATCCCTGGGCGGCGCTCAATCCGCGCAAAACTATTTTCGACCTGGTTGGGGAGCCGCTGCTGATTCATGAGCAGATGCCCGCAGTACAGCGCACGGAGCGGGTGGCGCAGCTATTGCAGCAGGTCGGCCTGCCAGCGGAAGCGATGCGGCGTTATCCGCACCAGTTTTCCGGCGGCCAGCGCCAGCGCATTTGCATTGCCCGCGCGCTGGCGCTGAACCCGAAAGTGATCATCGCCGATGAATCGGTTTCCGCGCTGGATGTTTCAGTACAGGCGCAGGTGCTGACGCTGCTGGAAGATTTGCGTCAGCGCTATCGGCTCAGCTATCTGTTTATTTCCCATGATATGGCGGTGGTGGAGCGCATCTGCCACCGGGTAGCGGTGATGTTTGGCGGCCAGCTCGTGGAGATCGGCCCACGAGATCGAGTGTTGCACCATCCGCAGCATCCTTATACTCAGCACTTGCTCAGCGCCGTTCCTATACCTGACGTTCAGCAAAGACGGCAACCCCGAGCCACCAGCGCAATGCCGATAAGACCAGAACCGATCAAACCCATCGGCTATCAGAGAGTACCGCAGCGCTTTACCGATTTTGGCGACGGGCACCTCGTCGCCTGCTGAACAAAAAAGCATTCAAACCGGCGGATTTCCGCCGGTGGCAACACTGTTGCCACACAACTCGACGAGAGGCCATTAAACTGGAAAAGTTAGCACATAGCAGGACATAGAGCCGGTCTAAAATGCCCTAAATGCAACGTACCGTATCTTTTATTGTTAGACAAAACCGGAGGTAAACATGCTTAAACCGTCTTCTCCCTAGTGGTGTGATCTCACCACGCGGGAATTCAGTAAACTGGATATGGCGAATATCGTCGCCGTACTACCTATTTGCGCCGTAGAACAACACGGAGCTCATCTGCCGGTTCGGGTGTTTGCTGCCATTAATGTGAAGTGGTTTACTGATTTAGTGTATGATGGTGTTTTTGAGGTGCTCCAGTGGCTTCTGTTTCTATCAGCTGTCCCTCCTGTTCAGCTACTGACGGGGTGGTGCGTAACGGCAAAAGCACTGCCGGACATCAGCGCTATCTCTGCTCTCACTGCCGTAAAACATGGCAACTGCAGTTCACTTACACCGCTTCTCAACCCGGTACGCACCAGAAAATCATTGATATGGCCATGAATGGTGTTGGATGCCGGGCAACCGCCCGCATTATGGGCGTTGGCCTCAACACGATTTTACGTCACTTAAAAACTCAGGCCGCAGTCGGTAACCTCGCGCATACAGCCGGGCAGTGACGTCATCGTCTGCGCGGAAATGGACGAACAGTGGGGCTATGTCGGGGCTAAATCGCGCCAGCGCTGGCTGTTTTACGCGTATGACAGGCTCCGGAAGACGGTTTGCGCACGTATTCGGTGAACGCACTATGGCGACGCTGGGGCGTCTTATGAGCCTGCTGTCACCCTTTGACGTGGTGATATGGATGACGGATGGCTGGCCGCTGTATGAATCCCGCCTGAAGGGAAAGCTGCACGTAATCAGCAAGCGATATACGCAGCGAATTGAGCGGCATAACCTGAATCTGAGGCAGCACCTGGCACGGCTGGGACGGATGTCGCTGTCGCTCTCAAAATCGGTGGAGCTGCATGACAAAATCATTGGGCATTATCTGAACATAAAACACTATCAATAAGTTGGAGTCATTACCCTTTTTTCAACTTCTGATGGATGCGAGTGATTGAACTCATACATTAATGTTTTCCCACGAAGTCTTTTTTCAGGTAAGCCTTCGCACATATCGGTAAATAGCTTGCCTGCTTTTATTTTTTCTGTCATCGACATGTTCATTTTTAACATTCCGTCCTGATAAGTTGGTCGGATAAGGCGCTCGCGCCGTATCCGACATTAATTTCTTAATCGACTTCATTCACCTGGCGACGCAGCAGAGAAAGTGGGCCGGGGCCGCTAAGCGTGAACACGGAAATTAAGGTGAAGCCCAGCGCCACCAGACCCAGCACCAGGTAAGCGCCCTGGAAACCGATGCTTTCATACATATTGCCCGCCAGAATAGACATAAAAATCATCGCCAGTTGCTTAAAGAAGCAGAAACAGACCAGATAAATCGTCGCTGAAAAACGCACTTCAAACTGGCTGGTAATATATTTAAAGCAGCCCACCAGCAGGAACGGTACTTCAAACATATGCAGCGTTTTCAGAATAACCACTTCCAGTGCTGAGGTAGCGAACGATGAGCCAATAATACGTACTGACATAATAGTGCCAGCCAGCAGCAGGGCGTTTTTCCCACCGATGCGATTAATGATCAGTGGCGCAAAAAACATAATCGAGGCGTTAAGTAATTCGCCCATTGTCGTTACGTAGCCAAATACCCGCGTACCCTGTTCACCGGTAGCAAAGAACGAAGTAAAGAAATTAGCAAACTGTTGGTCAAAAACATCGTAGGTGCAGGAAACGCCAATAACATACAGTGACAAAAACCACAGTTTTGGCTGTCTGAACAGTTCCAGCGCCAGCTTAAGGCTAAATGCCGAATGGTTGGCACCTACCGCATTGGCAACCGTGGCAGAAGAGGGCGCATCCGTTTTGGCGAAAAAGAGTAAAACGGCGAGGATGAATGCACAGCCAGAACCCAGCCAGAAAACAAACTGATTATTGATGGTGAACATGATGCCGACAATCGAGGCACACAGCGCCCAGCCAACACAGCCAAACATCCGCGCGCGACCATATTCGAAATTACTGCGACGGCTGACTTTCTCGATAAATGCCTCTACTGCTGGCGCACCGGCGTTAAAACAAAAGCCTAGATAAATACCACCAACAATCGATCCTACTAAAATGTTGTATTGTAACAGTGGCCCGAAGATAAAAATAAAGAACGGCGCAAACATCACTAACATGCCGGTAATAATCCACAGCAGGTATTTGCGCAGCCCGAGTTTGTCAGAAAGCAGACCAAACAGCGGTTGGAATAATAGCGAGAACAGAGAAATAGCGGCAAAAATAATACCCGTATCACTTTTGCTGATATGGTTGATGTCATGTAGCCAAATCGGGAAAAACGGGAAGTAGGCTCCCATGATAAAAAAGTAAAAGAAAAAGAATAAACCGAACATCCAAAAGTTTGTGTTTTTTAAATAGTACATAATGGATTTCCTTACGCGAAATACGGGCAGACATGGCCTGCCCGGTTATTATTATTTTTGACACCAGAGCAACTGGTAATGGTAGCTACCGGCGCTAAGGTGGAATTCCGCCGACACTGACGGGCTCCAGGAGTCGTCGCCACCAATCCCCATATGGAAACCGTCGATATTCAGCCATGTGCCTTCTTCCGCGTGCAGCAGATGGCGATGGCTGGTTTCCATCAGTTGCTGTTGACTGTAGCGGCTGATGTTGAACTGGAAGTCGCCGCGCCACTGGTGTGGGCCATAATTCAATTCGCGCGTCCCGCAGCGCAGACCGTTTTCGCTCGGGAAGACGTACGGGGTATACATGTCTGACAATGGCAGATCCCAGCGGTCAAAACAGGCCGCAGTAAGGCGGTCGGGATAGTTTTCTTGCGGCCCTAATCCGAGCCAGTTTACCCGCTCTGCTACCTGCGCCAGCTGGCAGGTCAGGCCAATCCGCGCCGGATGTGGCGTATTGCTCGCCACTTCAACATCAACGGTAATCGCCATTTGACCACTTCCATCAATCCGGTAGGTTTTCCGGCTGATAAATAAGGTTTTCCCCTGATGCTGCCACGCGTGGACCGTGGTAATCAGCACCGCGTCGGCAAGCGTATCTGCCGTGCACTGCAACAACGCTGCTTCGGCCTGGTAATGGCCCGCCGCCTTCCAGCGTTCGACCCAGGCGTTAGGGTCAATGCGGGTCGCTTCACTTACGCCAATGTCGTTATCCAGCGGTGCGCGGGTGAACTGATCGCGCAGCGGCGTCAGCAGTTGTTTTTTATCGCCAATCCACATCTGTGAAAGAAAGCCTGACTGGCGGTTAAATTGCCAACGCTTATTATCCAGCTCGATGCAAAAATCCGTTTCGCTGGTGGTCAGTTGCGGGATGGCGTGGGGCGCGGAGGGGAGTGTCACGCTGAGGTTTTCCGCCAGACGCCACTGCTGCCAGGCGCTGATGTGTCCGGCTGCTGACCATGTGGTCGCGTTCGGTTGCACTACGTGAACCGTTAGCCAGAGTTGTCCGGCGCTCTTCGGCTGCGGTAGTCCAGGCAGTTCAATCAACTGTTTACCTTGTGGAGCGACATCCAGAGGCACTTCACCGCTTGCCAGCGGCTTGCCATCCAGCGCCACCATCCAGTGCAGGAGCTCGTTATCGCTATGACGGAACAGGTATTCGCTGGTCACTTCGATGGTTCGCCCGGATAAACTGAACTGGAAAAACTGCTGCTGGTGTTTTGCTTCCGTCAGCGCCGGATGCGGCGTGCGGTCGGCAAAGACCAGACCGTTCATGCAGAACTGGCGATCATTCGGCGTATCGCCAAAATCACCGCCGTAAGCCGACCACGGATTGCCATTTTCATCATATTTAATCAGCGACTGATCCACCCAGTCCCAGACGAAGCCGCCCTGTAAACGGGGGTACTGACGAAACGCCTGCCAGTATTTAGCGAAGCCGCCAAGACTGTTACCCATCGCGTGGGCGTATTCGCAAAGGATCAGCGGGCGCGTCTCTCCAGGCAACGAAAGCCATTTTTTGATGGACCATTTCGGCACAGCCGGGAAGGGCTGGTCTTCATCCACGCGCGCGTACATCGGGCAAATAATATCGGTTGCGAAGGTGTCGGCTCCGCCGCCTTCATACTGTACCGGGCGGGAAGGATCGACAGATTTGATCCAGCGATAGAGTGCGTCGTGATTAGCGCCGTGGCCTGATTCATTCCCCAGCGACCAGATGATCACACTCGGGTGATTACGATCGCGCTGCACCATTCGCGTTACGCGTTCGCTCATCGCGGGTAGCCAGCGCGGATCATCGGTCAGACGATTCATTGGCACCATGCCGTGGGTTTCAATGTTGGCTTCATCCACCACATACAGGCCGTAGTGGTCGCACAGCGTGTACCACAGCGGATGGTTCGGATAATGCGAACAGCGCACGGCGTTAAAGTTGTTCTGCTTCATCAGCAGGATATCCTGCACCATCGTCTGCTCATCCATGACCTGACCATGCAGAGGATGATGCTCGTGACGGTTAACGCCGCGAATCAGCAACGGCTTGCCGTTCAGCAGCAGCAGACCATTTTCAATCCGCACCTCGCGGAAACCGACATCGCAGGCTTCTGCTTCAATCAGCGTGCCGTCGGCGGTGTGCAGTTCAACCACCGCACGATAGAGATTCGGGATTTCGGCGCTCCACAGTTTCGGGTTTTCGACGTTCAGACGTAGGGTGACGTGATCGGCATAACCACCACGCTCATCGATAATTTCACCGCCGAAAGGCGCGGTGCCGCTGGCGACCTGCGTTTCACCCTGCCACAAAGAAACCGTCACCCGCAGCTCATCGCGCAGCTCGCCGTACATCTGAACGTCTGCCTCCAGTACAGCGCGGCTGAAATCATCATTAAAGTGAGTGGCTACATGGAAATCGCTGATTTGCGTGCTCGGTTTATGCAGCAACGAGACGTCACGGAAAATGCCGCTCATCCGCCACATATCCTGATCTTCCAGATAACTGCCGTCACTCCAGCGCAGCACCATCACCGCGAGGCGGTTTTCTCCGGCGTGTAAAAATGCGCTCAGGTCAAATTCAGACGGCAAACGACTGTCCTGTCCGTAACCGACCCAGCGCCCGTTGCACCACAAATGAAACGCCGAGTTAACACCATCAAAAATAATTCGCGTCTGGCCTTCCTGTAGCCAGCTTTCATCAATATTAAATGTGAGCGAGTAACAACCCGTCGGATTCTCCGTGGGAACATACGGCGGATTGACCGCAATGGGATAGGTCACGTTGGTGTAGATAGGCGCATCGTAACCGTGCATCTGCCAGTTTGAGGGGACGATGACAGTATCGGCGTCAGGAAGATCGCGCTCCAGCCAGCTTTCTGGTACCGCTTCTGGTGCCGGAAACCAGGCAAAGCGCCATTCACCATTCAGGCTGCGCGACTCTTGGGAAGGGCGATCGGTGCGAGCCTCTTCGCTATTACGCCAGCTGGCGAAAGGGGGATGTGCCGCAAGGCGATTAAGTTGGGTAACGCCAGGGTTTTCCCAGTCACGACGTTGTAATACGACGGCCAGTGAATCCGTAATCATTGTCATAGTTGTATCCTGTGTGAATTGTTATCCGCTCACATTTTCGCATAACATACGAGCCGGACACATAGAGTGTAAAGCCTGGGGTGCCTAATGAGTGAGCTGACTCACATTAATTGCGTTGCGCTCACTGCCCGCTTTCAAGTCGGGAAACTTGTCGTGCCAGCTGCATTAAGGAATCTGCCAACGTGCGGGGAGAGGTGGTTTGCGTATTGGGCGGTAGGGTGGTTTTTCTTTTCACCAGTGAGACGGGCAACAGCTGATTGCTCTTCACCGCCTGGCCCTGAGAGAGTTTCAGCAAGCGGTCCACGCTAGTTTTCCCCAGCAGGCGAAAATCCTGTTTGATGGTGGTTAACGGCGGGATATAACACGAGCTGTCTTCGGTATCGTCGTATCCCACTACCGAGATATCCGCACCAACGCGCAGCCCGGACTCGGTAATAGCGCGCATTGCGCCCAGCGCCATCTGATCGTTGGCAACCAGCATCGCAGTGGGAACGATGCCCTCATTCAGCATTTGCATAGTTTGTTGAAAACCGGACATGGCACTCCAGTCGCCTTCCCGTTCCGCTATCGGATGAATTTGATTGCGTGTGAGATATTTATGCCAGTCCGCCAGACGCAGACGCGCCGAGACAGAACTTAATGGACCGGCTAACAACGCGATTTGCTGGTGACCCAATGCGATCAGATGCTCCACGCCCAGTCGCGTACCGTCTTCATGGGAAAAAATAATACTGTTGATGGGAGTCTGGTCAGAGACATCAAGAAATAGGGCCGGAACATTAGCGCAGGCAGCTTCCACAGCAATGGCATCCTCGTCATCCAGCGGATAGTTAATGATCAGACCACTGACGCGTTGCGCGAGAAGGTTATGTACCGCCGCTTTACAGGCTTCGACGCTGCTTCGTTCTACCATCGACACCACCACGCTGGCACCCAGTTGATCGGCGCGAGATTTAATCGCCGCGACAATTTGCGACGGCGCGTGCAGGGCCAGACTGGAGGTAGCAACGCCAATCAGCAACGACTGTTTGCCCGCCAGTTGTTGTGCCACGCGGTTGGGAATGTAGTTCAGCTGCGCCATCGCCGCTTCCACCTTTTCCCGCGTTTTCGCAGAGACGTGGCTGGCCTGGTTCACCACGCGGGAAACGGTCTGATAAGAGACACCGGCATACTCTGCGACATCGTATAGCGTTACTGGTTTCACATTTACCACCCTGAATTGACTCTCTTCGGGTGCTATCATGCCATACCACGAAATGTTTTGCGCCATTCGGAGGGGGCACGCCGAAGTGAGATTCAAAATGCCGACGTCAGTTCACAGGTGGGTAATGATACCAACGTGTTGATTTCGTATTTTCACTGACACCAGGATCATCCTGATGTTACAAGGATTGAATGACTACAGATTAAAATAGTCATCAACAGGTTGACAGCATTACCGACTGACCTTATCCATAGCGGTAACCTGACCGTTAACGAAATTAACCGCTCAGCCGGATTTCTCATCAACAGTTTTGATTTGCCGGGCATTGGTATATTCATGGGCATCAGCGCCCGCTTTCTGCGTATTTTTCGATTTGCACTGCCGGAGGCACTGGCGGGTATCGCGTTCCGCACACTTTTACATTTATTTATCTGGTGACTGACCTTTTTAAGGAGACAGAATGAAAGCCGTTGGTTTCTGGCAACCCGGGGAAAGTACATCCGTTATTGAAGATTTGTCGCTTCCCCACCCATCCATGCCCAAGGGGCGTGATCTTTTGATCAGAGTCAGGGCGGTCGCGGTTAACCCACGGGACCTGAAAAGCCGGCGAAACATCAGTCCCTCTGCAGGCAATCCGGTAGTTATGGGATACGACGCTTCCGGTGTTGTTGAAGCAACCGGACCAGATGTGACGCTGTTCAGGCCAGGTGACCACGTTTTCTATGCCGGTGTGCTCGATCGCCAGGGAGCCAACGCAGAGTTTCAGCTGGTTGACGAACGCATTACGGGGATAAAGCCGGCAGCACTAAGTTTTGAAGCTGCAGCGTCGGTTCCTCTGACCGGTCTGACAGCCTGGGAAATGTTATTTGATCGTCTGCAGTTGTCAGTGAACGGAGATGCTGATCAGACCCTGTTGATGCTTGGCGGTGCGGGCGGAGTCCCTTGTATGGCTATACAGCTTGCCCGCACTCTGAGTCGGGTGAACATCATCGGGACTGCCTCCCGGCAGGAGAGTGTCAGAGCGGTTCGCGGGTTTGGTGCGCATTATGTCCTGGATCATTCATGTGCGCTTGCGCCACAGGTTGCCAGCCTTGCTGGACTCCCTCCCATTACCCGGATTTTCTCAACGTACACCACGCCATCTGCCTGGGAAAATATGGCCGAAATTATTGCCCCACAAGGCCGTATCGGACTCATCGACGACCCTGAACCACTGGATCTGCGTTTGATCAAATTTAAGAGCGTTTCTGTTCACTGGGAGGCAATGTTTACCCGCCCCATGCATGCTACTGCGGACATGTCTAAACAGCATGATATTCTTAACAAACTCTCATGCATGCTGGATTCCGGTAAGCTCAAACCTCCGTTGCTGGCAGAGTATGGCAGGCTGAATGCTAAAGCACTTCGCCGGGCTCATGAGGACATGGAAAATAAAAATGTGAACGGGAAAATTGTTTTTTCAGGGTTCTGATGAACAGGCCTGTCAGAGTAAAAAAAGATTCGGGTTCAGCACAATGCTGAATTCTGTCTGGCTATAGAGTAAGAATCGTACCGGAATTGAGCATTTACCCTCAGTACCTGCGGATGAAAAAGCAGTCTGCCCTGACATACTGAATAATCCCTTCTCATAAGATGCCTCTCTTTTGCTGTTTAAAGAGCTGAGCAGTCCGGGCGGAGACTGACCTCGTTCCGCTTTCCAAGCGACCCCCTTGTTGAAAGTGCGACAAAAGAGATAGGGCGAATGACTATACTTCGCTCATAGCTGCCCGTCATGCCAGCTCAAAAAACAGGCTTAACGTAGGATATTTTCCGTTTTCCAAGCGGCCCCCTGATATTGCTTCTTCCACTTAAACAGCAGGCTGGGCTGGATACCATGCAGGCGGGCGACATGGGAGACATTCATGCCCGGCTCCATCGTCTGCTGGATAATGGCGATCTTCTCCTGAGGAGTTTTACGTTTACGGGCTTCTTGCCCTAACAGGATCCCGGTCATCTCAAAATTGGCGTTAGTGTTAGACATATATTCAAGCCTATCTCTTATCTGGAGATACAGCTACTGTCCGGTGTTTCAGGGGGCTACATCACTTTATACAGCTGAAGAGGTTTATTCACGATTTAAAGAACATGAGTTTAGGGCAACTAACGATTTCAAAAAGTGCCGATTGATGGTTACAGGTAAAATAAAAAAAATCGGTACTGTTACATTCAGTAAGAATCCGTTAGTTACATTGTATATTTCTGGTTCAAATGAAGGACTAAAGTTTATTTTTGAAAATACGGATTATAATAACGATAAGGTAGCAAAGTTAAACGTTGGAGATACAGTAATTATTGCAGGATGGAATGCACGTCCTGGAACATTTGAAGGTATTTTTTTAGATGATTCGCAAATCATGACTGGTATGATTTCAAAAAAGAAAAGGCAAATGTTGGCTGTGAATGGTGGAGTCTATGATCGGGAGATTTGTCTTAAGTAACATTATTTATTCTCTTCAAATGCAGGGGCCAAGCCCCTGCATCTTTCTTCAATGGACACTGTACCAAGGGGAATAAAACCTGTAAGGAGCTACATTAGCGTTTTTTTTTATGACATACGACTCGAAATATCGCGACAGAACATTAAAGCAGGACCTGCCCTGCAAAATGACCAATCCCCATCGACAAAAACATAGCCAGTGTACTCCAGAACATAATTCTTATGATCGCCCTGACAGGAGGTGCTTTACCTGCAACAGAGGATATATAACCAAGGACCACCAGTGAAAAAAGGGTGGAAAGGATAATAAACAAAAAAACCTGCTTTGGAGGAGATAACCATGCAACTATTAAAGGTAACACGGCACCAGCAGAAAAACTCAGAGCAGAAAAGACAGCAGCCTGAAGGGGCTGTGCAGAGTTTGTATCCGTCAGCCCAAGTTCTTCACGGGCATGAGCATCCAGAGCATTTCTCGCCATGAGCTGCTCTGCAACCCTATAGGCAAGCACAGGATCCAGTCCACGTTGTATATAAAGTGAAGTCAGTTCCTGCATTTCACCTTCATAATCGGTTTCCAACTCCCTTTTTTCCTGAGCAAGTGCAGCGTTTTCGGTATCAGCCTGAGATGAGACTGAAACATATTCTCCCGTTGCCATCGACATCGCACCAGAAACCAGTCCGGCAACACCAGCAAGTAAAACTCCCGAAGAACTGGTGTTTGCTGACGCAACACCAAGGACAAGGCTTGCTGTCGAAACAATTCCGTCATTTGCCCCCAGTACAGCCGCCCGAAGCCATCCCACTTTTTCGATGCTGTGTCGTTCAAGATGCATATCTTTGCTTTCCTTCAACTACGCACACTAATCGGAATTACGGACATATAAGAATGCCTTGACAGATAATTAAACTATTGTAGTCAATTTTATCCAGCCATTACAGCACACTTTATTAATCATCAATCTATCACACTATTCCGTAACGGAATTTTTCATTTGGCTACGGATGGTGAGAAATATATGCAGCAACCCCATCGAACCATGCGCCCAGAAATAGGTTTCAATAAATACAGTCAGAAACTTATGCAAATTTAGGACACTTTCTGTCAGCACTGGCGACATTCCAGGAATTGTATTGAGTGCAAACCAGAAACCACCACATGATGCAACGCCCAATAGCGCAAGTACACCAAGCCCCTGGACTAAGGCAGCAATCCCACCAGCATGAGCTTCAGGGAGACGGAATGACATCAGCATTTTGATATCTTCAACCACACCTCGAAAATCAAGAGTCAGCCAAGCAAAATAGTAATGAAATCCTCGTTGTGTTAGCATCCATGCAAGCATGATTAACCCAAGAACAATCAGTGATAATCCAGTGATAACATGGAACCATGTAACGAACCCTGTGAGAGTATAGTCACTGAGAGCATCGCTTTCGGTAAGATTTGAACTAACAATCTGCAATAAAATCAATACAGCTAAGATGATATGAAGCACACGTAGAAATGGTGTGTCTTTGTGAGGGAGAGCATTACGTAAATTTTCATTCATAATTTAGCCACTTTGTTAGGGGTGGTTGACCAAATCAATATGCCTTTTTATTAACGAAACCTTAACTTATCGGAACTAAACAATACTCTTTAATCAGAGAATGGTATCTAAACCTATAGTACATCACATCAGTAATATGAAGAGATTACCATGAAGAAGTGTTTTTCCAGCCAAGAGATCATCAGTATGTTTCAGTGAAGCACGAAGCGGGTATATCCGCCCCGTGCAACATCAATAGGACTTAGCTTATGTTGAGGCAATGTAGCATCGGTAAGCATGTTTGCGACCCCAACATTTTTATATGTACTGAGCAGATAAGATAACGTATTATAATTTCTTCACCAGGGCATAACTATCCATTCTAATACAAGCAGCTATATCATGTCAGTTCCGGGATATCTTTCCAGCATATCTACTTTCTCCTGATAGTTCCCGGTTCAGTCAACGCCAAGTTTATTATGGTATTTTCTCATCATACTGCCCAGTTTCTGTGCTGCAATTTTCCCAGCGTCAAGACCTTCCTTTTCAGCGGTACTTTCAACAGCAGTTACCTCATCAATCAGAAGTGACATACCTGCAACATACGTTTCCCTGTCATACCCCTCTACCGGGCCGTTCAAGATGGACTCTGCTGTTGATTTCAGATCCTGCATATCTTTCCTGAAAGATGTAACGTCCTCCTCCTTAAGTGCTGCGCGGTAGCTTTTATTCATCATCTTCATGGCATGTTCAACACCGTCAGAACCAGCTATTACACTGGTAGATAAAACAAGGGCTGTTCCTATTATAACACTATGCATAATTTTTCTCATAATAACCCCACATTGTTTACTGTCATTTAAAAAAATCACAATCCGAAGACGTAACATTGAGCAAAGAAAATAATTATTTGCCAATTTCCCCGAAGAAAATCAGCATTAAAATTATTGTTTATGATTATTTACACTTCCATAATCAAGGCCACTTACCTCCTTAAAAAAAGGGTCAACATGCGTCATGACATTTAATACATGATGATTATCTAAAACTGATTTCCTGGCTAAAACAGCAATGTCATGCCCTACTTTCACTGATAAATTACCATTAATTTCCAGATGAACATCAACAACAACAAGATCTCCCATTTTACGGGTTTTGAGATCATGGATACCTTCAACTCCAGGCGTTGACAATAATGTGGTTTTTATTTTATTTTCAGTTTCAATATCCACGGATCTGTCCATCAAGTCATGAAGCGAATCTGACATAAATGAATATCCCATTCTGGTTACAATCAGTCCGACAACCATTGCAGCAACTGGGTCGAGTAATTTAAAACCTGATAAGTTCCCAATAATACCAATAGCCACAACCAAAGACGAAGCGGCATCAGAGCGTGCATGCCAGGCATTAGCGACCAGCATAGTGGATTTTACTCGGGTTGCTACGGCAAGCATATAGCGAAAAAGAAGCTCTTTGATAACCAGTGCGGCTAAAGCCACCCACAGAGCAACAATATGTACCTGAGGAATATCATCTGGTTGTTTCATTTTATTTACTGCTGACCATAACATGCCGATGCCAACAATAAATAAAATTGTCCCCAGAATTAATGATGCACCATTTTCATAACGATGATGACCGTAGTGATGGTCATCATCGGGATTTTTTTTACTTTTATGGTTTGCAATGAGTACAACAAAGTCTGAGACTAAATCAGACAGGGAATGAATACCATCCGCGATAAGTCCCTGAGATCCAGAAAATATACCAGTAATCACCTGCCCGGATGTCAGAAAACAATTAACAAGCACACTAACCCACGTACTTTTACGGGCCGCGATGAAACGCTCATGAGAACTAATATCAATATCATCCGTAAATTTGTTTACCTGCATCAGAAACTCCTTATAACAGCATCAACAGTTAATACTAAACGGACTATCCTTCCCGGACAGGTTCTGTGGCGAAAATATAATAATTGGTGAGATTTATTCCTGTAAAGGACGTGCCATGTTTGTGATGACATTCATTTATCATAATTTTTAAACATTAATTTATTCTTAACAGAATATGAAAAAATTGACAGTTACCACTGACCTGCTCCCCGTTGATTAGTACACCCCGATGTTAGTAATGTCTTCATAAGCCACATGAGGACATCCCCATGAAGAAGCGTTTTTCCGACGAACAGATCATCAGTATTCTCCGCGAAGCCGAAGCTGGGGTACCCGCCCGTGAACTCTGCCGCAAGCATGCCATTTCCGATGCCACGTTTTACATCTATGGACTACCTCCGTTTTGCAAGTACTGAATCTGGTTTTGGGTTGTTGCTTACATCTATCCGGCATCAGGAAAATCTGTGCCCAAATGGGTAATCCGCACATAATCGCCTCAACAACTGGACGGCCTCTGAGGCCAGTATAAAAATCAGGTTCCGATTGTGCAGGTGCAACCTGTCACCATTTCTCAGTACGCTGCAACTTTTTCTGGCAGGGGATTAATTTCACACTACCTGATACTCGGTCTCATTTCTCAGCATCGACCAGATTATTCTCGCGTTTTTGTTAGCGACCGCCACGGTCGTTTTATTAAATCCGCGCCGTTCCTTTAACTGGTTAACCCACTGATTCATATGGCCATCATTGTTATTCGTGGCAACCCTGACGACAGCGCGGGCACCATGAATAAAAAGTGTCCGCAGATGCTTGTCGCCACTCGAATGCTGGCGTGGAACCAGACCCAGCCATGCAGCAAAGTGGCGGCCATTCTTAAATTCAGTTCCTTTGCCAATAGCAGCAACAACGGCCGTGGCCGTTTTAGGGCCAATGCCTTTAACTTTGGCGATACGCTGACAGGCTTCTGATTGCCTGAATACTGTTTCAATTTCCTTATCAAAAAAATGGATCCGACGCTCGAGATCGTTAAAGAGATCATAGAGTTCGGCAATTGTTCTGCGCATACGGGAACTTAGACCGTTTTCTGCATCTTCAAGGGGCTTTGTTGAATAAATCGGCACTGTTGCAAAGTTAGCGATGAGGCAGCCTTTTGTCTTATTCAAAGGCCTTA
>OLQY01000320.1_pt1 | contig 60867 bp, 60 predicted proteins | sample 1672851 | NCBI WGS metagenome assembly OLQY01 (sample SAMEA3136730, study PRJEB25190) | human gut metagenome
TTCCTTGGCTGGATAGCTTCAAATATAACTTGAACTCCTATCACTGTGGTGATGAAACCTACGTTAAAGTAAAAGGCAAGAAAGCTTATGTTTTTTTCATGTGCGATGTAAAGCAGAAAATCATCACTTCATTCAAGATTTACATGAAGCGTGACACCTTTAGTGCTATCGAAGCCTTCTATTCTGTATTACGCAAATTTAAAGAAATTCCAGAAACCTTAGAGTTTGTCGTTGATGGAAATCCCATTTATAAGGCAGCTCAACAATATTTTCAGCTAAAACGTATTTTCTTTAAAGTTACTCAAGTGATCGGGCTTACAAACGATGATCCTATATCAAGAGAACATCGTCCTGCCAAGCAAATCATAGAGCGATTAAATAGAACTTTTCAATATTCCTCCGCAGTTAAAAATGGTTTTAACACAATCGAAGGAGCAAATGACTTAATGACACTATTCACTACGTACTTCAATTTTCTAAGAAATCATACTTCTCTAGGTTATAGACCTCCATATGAATTAGATTGTCTGAAGAAAACACATAATATGCCGAATAAATGGAATATCATCTTGGATCAAGCTATGGACTTTTTCATCAAAGATGCCTATGGAATTGAGTTATGAAAAAATATATTCTTTCATAACTTATTTGACACTACCTTCACTAAATTATGCATTATATGTTATCATGCTCTTCTAATGATAATTCTTTCGAATTACTTATCCTTTACACTTTCAATCTTCTGTTTTGAAATATGGCAGTATCCATTCGGATTCTTTACTAAGTATTTTTGATGATATTCCTCTGCACTATAAAAGTTAATTAACTTCTCACATTCCACAACAATAGGTTCGTCATATTCTTTCGCAAGCTCATGTAAAGAAGCATCAATTACTGCGTAGTCTTCTTCGTCTACGTAATAAATTCCTGTACGATATTGTTCTCCAATATCATTTCCTTGGCGATGATAACTTGTTGGATCAATTACATCATAATATAAAGCCAGGATATGTTCTAAAGTAACAACATCGGCATCATAGACAACATGAATTGTTTCCGCAAATCCTGTATCCTGTTTACATACCATTTCATAAGTAGGATTCTCCACACGACCATTCGCATATCCTACCTCTGTAGAAAGTACTCCTTTAACATTATCAAAATATGCCTGCATTCCCCAGAAACATCCTCCTGCTAAGTAAATTTCCTTTTTCACTAATATTACCTCCTCCATATTTATATTCATTATAGAGTAAATATCTAAAAATTACTATGCAATATCATCGCAAATAAAAAGAGGGCTTAACCCTCCGCATATGTTTTGATTAATTCCATAAAAGTTTTTCCATATGTCTGAAATTTCACTTCTCCTACTCCACTCACTGCCAACATCTCTTTTTTTGATGTTGGCTTTTTCTTACACATATCATGTAAAGTCTTATCTGAAAAGATAAGATATGGGGGTATAGCACGCTGACGAGCTAAATGTAAACGCAGCTTACGAAGCTCTTCAAACAGATTAGGATCTTCTTCTGGTTCTTTTCTTTCTTTGATAAATTCTTGTCGTTCTATGACTACATTCATAAATAATTCTGTCACATTCTCTAAGGCATCTTCCTGTTGTATTGTTAGTACAGAGTACCCATCATCACTCTGTGTAAGAATACCTTTCAATATCAAAAGCTGAATTACATCATAAATATGGTTACGCGGATACTTCTTTAATGAGCCGTAGGAAGAAATTGTATTCAACTGATATCGTTTGATTTTGGCTCCTTCACTACCTCTTAGAATATCACATATCATACTTTTCCCAAAACGTTGTCCACTATCTTTTATACAGGAAATAACTTGTTTTGCCTCTTCACAGACATTAATCTGTTCATATTTTGTTAAACAATTGCCACAATTTCCGCAATATCCATTACTTTCCTCACCAAAATATTTCAACATATAATGTCGCAGACAGCTTGATATCGTACAATAAAAGACCATAGATTTTAAACGTTCTTTTTCCTTCTGCATTAACTCAGCTAACATTGTCTCATCCATATCCTCATGCCCACTGCCATGCTCAATGAGAAACTGATTCAAATGCACATCTTTCCCACTATAAAACAAGATACAATCAGCTTTTTCTCCATCTCTACCGGCTCTTCCAGCTTCCTGATAATAACTTTCCATATTCTTTGGCATATGATAATGGATCACAAATCTTACATTGGATTTATCAATACCCATACCAAAAGCATTAGTAGCCACCATGATACTTTTCTTATCATAAATAAAATCATCCTGGTTTTTCATTCTTTCTTCATCACTTAAACCCGCATGATAACGAGTAGCACGATATCCATCTTTTTTAAGCTGTTCACAGACTTCCTCTACAGATTTTCTCGATAAACAATAAATAATTCCTGCTTGTCCTTTATACTTTTTCAAATATTCCACTAACATCTTATACTTATCTTTTGGCTTTTCAACCACAAACGTTAAATTTTTACGATCAAAGCTTGTCGTAATAGTATAAGGATCATGCATATCCAATAACCTTAATATATCTTCCTTAACTACACTTGTGGCAGTTGCGGTAAATGCAGAAACAATCGGGCGTTTAGGCAAAGCTTTCAAAAAATCCTGAATCTGTAGGTAATGAGGTCTAAAATCTTGACCCCATTGACTAACACAATGTGCTTCATCAACACATACCATTGATATATTCATGCTTTTCGCGAAGGATAGAAATTCTTCACTTAATAAACGTTCTGGCGCTACATAAATGATTTTATATGTATATTGCTTGGCAAGTGAAATTGCTTTTTTATATTGTGAGTAAGTTAAAGAGCTGTTAAGATAGGCTGCACGTATTCCTATCTGATTCAATGTCTGTACCTGATCCTTCATAAGAGAGATTAGTGGAGAAATAACCAATGTAATTCCTTCCAGCATAACAGCTGGGACCTGATAACAAATCGATTTACCTGCCCCTGTAGGCATAATGCCTAATACATCCTGCTTAGCTAAAATATGCGTAATTAATTCTTTCTGGCCTTCTCGAAATTCTTTATATCCAAAATATTTTCTTAGTACATCATTAGGCGTCATGCGTTAAATCCCTCTTTGATTAAATATTTTCGAACATCACTTATAAAATATAAAGAACCAGTTATCACAATTGGCTGTTTTTTCTTTATCGCATACTGAATCGCCTGCATATAGCTATCCATAAAAGAAACGTAAGGATTATCTTTTATACAAGAAATATCCAAGGCTCGCTCATTCATAAACGGAACCACAATGATTTCTTCACTTACTTTTTGTAGTTCATCAATCATTTGTTCATAGTTTTTATCCTTTAAGACAGAGAATATCACAATAACCTGTTTCATCTTTTTAACATTTTCACACAAAGCATGTATTCCATCCGCATTATGAGCGCCATCTATAATTATTAAAGGATCTTTAGAAATCATTTCAAATCGACCTTGCCAAACTGCCTTATATAATCCTTGACGAATTTTATTTTCACTTACTTGTACAATGTTTTTATGTTTTAGATAATCAATTGTTTCTACTGCTAGTGCTGCATTTTTACACTGATATAATGCTTTTCCTGTTAATCTTAATGCATTATATTTCACATAATCAAAGCATAAACCATCTTCTGTCTCTTCTATGTTCATTATATCTTGGATACGAATACAATCCGTATGATGTTTATGAGCTATTTCATCAAAAACTGCCAAACAGGAAGCTGATTCTTCCGCAGTAATTACACAGGTATCATCCTTTATAATACCTGCTTTTTCTTTTGCGATTTTCTCTTTGGTATCACCTAAAAATTCCATATGATCCATTCCAATATTAGTAATTACAGATACTAACGGCTTTAAGATATTTGTTGCATCTAATCTACCACCCAGGCCTGTTTCAAATACACAGAAATCCGTTTTTGACTCTGAGAAATATATGGACGCAATACACATATCTATTTCAAACATGCTTAAATCCCATTTTATCCAACTATCATAATAACGATTCGCAATATCTAAGAAGACATCTGATGGAATAAATTCATTATTAATACGAATACGATCTAAATGAGTAATCAAATAGGGAGAAGTAAAACTACCTACTATATATCCTGCCTCTTGTAAGATACTTCGAATATCATTCGTTGTACTACCTTTCCCATTTGTACCCGCAATATGAATTGTTTTTAGAGATTGATGAGGATTGCCGATAGACTCCATATACGCTTTGAAATGATCTAAGCCATATCCTCTATTTTTTCTTTGTTCTATGATTGCAATAACTTCTTCCGTATTATGAAACTTCATACCATTAACTTCCTTTCATCCATCATTCTTGAATTCTCCAATCAATTGTCTCTCTTCCTAACTCTTTTAAATAAGTATTTATCTGAGAGAAAGGCCGACTTCCAAAAAATCCTCTAGATGCGGATAATGGAGAAGGGTGAGCAGATTGAATAATACGATGTTTATTCTGATCGATCAAACAAGCTTTCTTCTGTGCATGGTTTCCCCATAAAACAAATACAATACCTGATTCTTGTTTATTTAAAGTTTCAATCACATGATCAGTAAATGTTTCCCAACCCTTATTCGCATGAGAAGCTGGTTTTCCTTCTCTTACACTCATAACAGTATTCATTAAAAAAACACCTTGTTTAGCCCAGTCTATTAAACAGCCATGAGATGGTGATTCTACTCCTATATCATTTTTTAACTCTTTATATATATTCTTTAAGCTTCTTGGTATAGCAACACCTTTTTGTACAGAAAAGCTCAATCCATGTGCCTGATTAGGCTGATGATATGGATCTTGCCCTAAAATCACTACTTTAACATCTGATAATGGACATAATGTAAAACATGTAAATAGATTATCTCTAGAAGGATAGATGGTTTGTGTTGCGTATTCTTCATCTAAAAACTTAATTAAATCTTGAAAATATTTTTGCTTTCTTTCTTGCATAAAAAAAGCTTCCCAAGTATTCATGTTAATCACTTCCTAAACAGCAATATCTTATCACACTTATCTTTTCCTTGGTAGTATTTCTAAAACAAACAAAGAGCTAATAACACCTATATTCAAGTTATATTAGCTCTAAAGTCTTTATGCGTCTTTATCCTTAGTTTGATGATCTCCTAAGAAATAACCATTTTTACCCCCACGTTTTGCGGTATACATAGCATCATCTGCCGATTGATATAAATCTTCATATGTTTTATTATTTCCGCCTAAATAGGCAATCCCAATACTTACTGAGAGATTATATTGTTCATAATAGGAACTTAATTCTTGTCTTATAATGCTTAGAATATGGTCAATTTTCGTTTCAAGACCTGCTTTAGAAATAAAGTTAGGTAAGAATACAATAAATTCATCTCCTCCAAGTCTAGCAACTATATCCGATGTTCTAAATTGTGTTATTAGTATTTCCGCAAATTTCTTTAGGACTAAATCTCCTTCCATATGACCTAATTGATCATTTATACTCTTAAAGTTATCTAAATCCATCAAAATCATAACACCTTGCATATTAGTATCTTTACTTACAAAGTCATCTATATATTCTTTAACCTTTGTACGATTATAGATGCCTGTTAATGAATCAATATAATTTTTCTCTTTTTCTTCCTCAAGACTTTGAATCAATTGTTTTGTTCTGGCATTCTCAACACTTATGTCTTCTAAGAAGCCATAAGAAGAATCTTTTAATATATTTCTTCGAATCTTTATCATTCTCCCCGGTGCCACTGTCATAATTTCTTCAATTTCTATTTTACCTTTTTCCTGCAAATCAGAGACATGGTTCTGATAATATTCAATTATCTTTTCTTTACATTCTTCATCAGTAGATACACCTAATAGATACGGAACATTTTTAGAATAATACGCTTGGTTTAAATCCGCATAGTATTCATAAGCACCAAAACCTTCTCCCATCAAAGACGCAATGGTAGATATACGTTCATTTCTAGTCTGAATTACTCGTAAAACACGATTTAACTCTTCACTTAACTGATTCAGTTCTTTTGTTTTTGTGGCTTCAAACTGAACACCTGAATCACCACTAGTAAACTGATGAGCTTTCTTTGTAATCATATCAATATCTTTTAAAATAAAATGATGTATCAAAAAATACAAAGACATTGTAATTACGATTGATAATATAATTAACAACAATACAAATTGAATAAAATAACCTTGGCTAATATGCTTAATTTCTCCAATATTAGACATATATCCTACATAATAGTCATTTACTTTCTTTGTCAGTAACAAATGCATTTCCCCATTTATTTCAGCTTTAATCGCATTATCTTCTGCTTTTTTCAATAAATCAGGTAAATTATCCGCATGTATATACTGTTCATTATTTTTGGTAATGCCTAATATATTTGCTTCATCATCTGCCACAAACAACGTTCTGCTTTCTTTTGTTGGAATTGTATCTAAGAATGTCGCAACATTAGTTACACCTGTATATTGTTCATAGACAGACATATTAATTTCCATTAAAATCATACCCTTTTGGTTCTCTGCTATTGGAGTTCCAAAAAGAACATTAAAATCATCTGATTTTAAGATTTTAGAATTGAAATCTAAGACATATTCCTGATTTGCTTTACCTTCAATAATCGGTAAAAAAGCATTCAATCCCTCGTTTTTATAAAAATTAACTCCTATATTTTCTGCGTTACTACTTTGTGTCACAATTCCCTTTTCATCTATAATACTAATAGAGTCAACTTCCAGTATATCTAAGAAATACCGCCACTCATCATCTGTTAACTCATGGTTTTTGTTTTCTGAAATGAAATATCTTGCGAAATTACTACGATTTAAATAATCTGTAGTAAATAGATTAGTTGTTTTCTGTCTCATCTCTATGCTTGTTTCTAGACTCTTAGACATCTGATTAACAATCGTTTCCATCATTTCTTTTTCAGAATCGATTTCATGATTTTTAATAATCATTGAAAAAATCAGCATTAATACAACGGACGAAATAATAATCACAAGAGAAATATAAGAAATCATTTTCTTTCTCATGCTGAATCCCTACTTTCTTTTAGAATAAATGAGTTCTTATTAAAATAATTTTCTCACGCAACTTACTATACTGCTCATAAAGTATACGTTGTGATCAATTTGTGTACCTATTCACTCATGTGAATAGGTTGTGTTTTTTTATAATGTGTAGATTATCTCTACATATATTATAATATTACAACAATTTAACAAAATGTAAAAGTATAAAAACTGTAAAAAAACACCAATATAAAGCGTTTATAGCTTTTCTTTATATAATATTTCCTTTCACATAAAAAGACACAACTAATCAGCTGTGCCTTTGTTTATATCCTCTCTTGTATCAATATCTTTTAGTTCTTCTTCACGACATTCAACCGTAAGTATATCTTGTGGATATTTCTTTAAAACGGTCTTTCCGCCTTGTTCATTTTGTAGAGATAATAAATCAGAATAATATTTCCTTGGAAATATTGCAGGATTACGAACAATCCCTTGATAGCTTACACAAACTATATGATTTCCATCCGCTTTATTCCATAATGCTTCTAAAGTTTCTTGATGAATATATGGCTGATCTGCCACTATCAATAAAACCTGATCACTATTACTATGACTAAGACCAATCCGTATACTGGATGCCTGTCCTGTCATTGCCTCAAAATTCATAATAGGAGTCATATTATAATGGTTTGCTAGATTTATAATTTCTGGATATTGTGTTACTACATATATCCCATTGGCAGGAAGTTTTGTAAGTTTTTGAAGTGTATGTTCAATTAAAGGAATACCATCTATTCTATACAACAACTTATTTCCTTGAAATCTTCGTGAAAATCCAGATGCCAATACAATAATATCAGTCTTCATCTTTTCCTAATAGAACTTTTTCTGCAGTAATTGGCAGTGTACGAATTTGTACACCTGTTGCATGTGCTACTGCAGATGCAATAGCTGGTGATGGAGTATTGATTACAACTTCACCAATTGATTTAGCTCCAAAAGGTCCATTGTCTTCATAACTGCTTTCAAAATCTACACGAATCTGTCCTACATCTAAACGAGTTGGTATTTTGTACTGCATGAAAGAATTATTACGCATTTTACCAGCTGGTGTATAACTAATATCTTCATATAAAGCCATACCAATTCCTTGCGCAATCCCACCTTCTGTTTGAATACGCGCTAAGTTAGGATTAACTACTGTACCACAATCCACAACTGCTACATAATCGACCAAGTCAATTTCGCCAGTTAGCTTATCTACATCAACTTCCGCAATACCTGCCATAAATGGAGGAGGAGAAGTAGGTGAACAATGTGATGCACTAGCGATTAGACACTCACCTTTACCACCTGCAAAACATTTATTCGCAAAATCTTTTAAGCTCATCTTTTGATTATCTTCAACAGCATAAATCATTTTCCCATCAAAAGTAATATGATCTTTATCAACGCCCATTAAAACAGAAGCTTCTTCAATAATCTGTTTTCGTAATATTTCACATGTTTTAACAACCGCCATACCAGTTACATATGTTGTCGCAGATGCATAAGAACCTGTATCATATGGAGAAGCATCGGTATCAACTGCTTGTGTGACAACCTGATCTACGGAACAATCTAAACATTCTGCAGCCATTTGTGCCAAGATTGTATCACAGCCTGTCCCCATATCCGTTGCCCCTATTGATAATGTATAGTATCCATCATCCTGAAGTTTAATTACCGTAGAAGCAATATCAACATTCGCAATACCACTACCCTGCATAGAAAGCGCAACACCTAGACCACGTACTTTGTCTCCCATATCACGACGAAGTGATTTATCTTTCCAGCCAATCATATCCATAGCTTTCTGTAGACAGCGATCTAGTGCACAGCTATTTAAAAATTCTTTATAATACTGACTCATGACTTCATTTTCCTGAACCATGTTTTTAAAACGTAATTCACATGGATCCATATGAAGTTCATCCGCCAGTTCATTCACAATAGATTCTACCGCAAACTGTCCTTGTGTAGCTCCATAACCACGATAAGCACCAGCCTGCATAGTGTTTGTATAAACAACATCAGATACGAAACGACTAGCCTTTACATGATTATAAATAGGAAGTGATTTGTGACCACTTAAACCTACAGTAGTAGACCCATGTTCTCCATAAGCTCCCGTATTTGATAAAGTATGTAAATCAATTGCCAGAATATCTCCATCTTTTGTCGCACCGATTTTCACATGCATTTTCATTTCATGACGAGAGTTACTAGACATGAATGTTTCTTCTCTTGAATATACCAATTTACTTGGTTTCTTCAACATCCAAGTGACAAAACCTGTAAATATTTCCGTACATCCTGTCTGTTTAGCTCCAAAACCTCCACCAATACGTGGCTTTATTACTTTAATTTTAGATTTTGGTATTTCTAACGCATTGGATACCATACGACGAATATGGAAAGGCACCTGTGTAGAGCTTACAATATTTAAACGATCATATGTATCAATATATGCATAAGAACGGAAAGTTTCCATCATTGCCTGTGCATTCGCCTTTGTATGATAATCACGTTCTAATACTACATCACACTCTTTAAATACTTCATCTACATCACCTACAACACTTTCATCATGAGAATGCAGGTTACGCATACGATCATTACCAATTTCACATAATAATTTATAATCATCTTCTGCATGTACAACAACTGGATTATCTAAAGCTTTTGTAAAATCTAAAACAGCATCATATACTTCATAATCCACTTTGATCAGCTTCATAGCTTTATTTACACAATCTTCATCTTTACCTACAACGATTGCGACTTCATCACCGACATATCGTACAATTTCATCAAGTATTTTACGATCGTATGGAGATGGTTCTGGATATGTTTGCCCAGCTAATGTGAAACGAGCATTAGGTACATCTTCATAAGTATAAATGGCTTCAATACCAGGTATTCTTTTCGCAATACTTGTATCAATGGATTTGATTCTTGCATGTGCATGAGGAGAACGCAATAATTTGATTACTAGACAATCCGCAGGAGCTAAATCATCACAATATACTGGTTTACCGCTTAATAATGCATAAGCATCTTTTTTTACTACTGGCTGATTTACATACTTCATGCTTGATCACTTCCATTCTCTAAATATGCTTGTATTGCACGCATCTGCCCCATATATCCTGTACAGCGGCATAGATTTCCAGATAGCCAATATTTTATTTCTTCTAGATCCCAATTCTGTTTTTCTTTTTTCATCGCAAGCACCTGCATCATCAATCCAGGAGAACAGAAACCACATTGTTCAGCTCCCTGTTTTGCCATACAATCCGCAAATGCTTTTGACTCTTCTTTTAATCCTTCTAAGGTAGTAATGCGATGTCCATCACAGCGTGCAGCTAATACACTACATGATAAGATAGGTTTTTCATCAAACCAGACAGTACATAAACCACAGTTTGTTGTTTCACATCCGCATTTTACACTTTTATAACCGTGTTCTCTTAAAAATTTAAACAATGTCAGATCGGCACTGATTTCTGCGCTAATTGGTTTTCCATTTACGATAATGTTTACCTTCATGCGACTTCCTCCTCGCTTACTTGCTTCAACAAACGTAATGTTAAGGCATATACTAATTTCTCTCTATACTCTTTACTGCCTCGCATATTATCTTCACATGGCACAGTTTCTGCCATTTCCTTTGCTAAGGATTCAAAATCATTCGTCCATGTTTTTTTATACAATATTGCACGTTTTGGACGTGATCCTACGACTAAGCGCAATTCATCATTATTTCTTGCGATTGACATATTTAATACCGGAAGATCTGTAGCACTTTTGCGAACACAGGCAAATGCTGTTTTGATTTCTTCTTTACGTACAAAAATATGTGTTAAGATATCTCGTTCATAACCCATCTTTGCATATTCTTCAATCGATACTTTTCCTTTTTTATGTAAATGAACTTCTGCATTTAAACAAAGAAAAGCACATAGAATATCTGAAAAACCAAAACGAGAATATAAGCTTCCTCCTACGGTTGCTGTATTACGAAATTGTACCCCTACGATATCTTTTACCGCATCCTGGAATAAAGTGCCAAAATACTGTTTTAAACCTGTATGTGTTTCTAAGGTACGCAGTGTTGTCATTGCGCCAATTAGAAAACCTTCTTCTGTTTCTTCAATACTGTCTAATCCTAAATCACATAAATCAATAGCTACTGGTATTGTACGATCCTGCATACGCAGCCACATCATTCCTCCAATAATTTGATTCATACGATTTTTTGATAATAGCTCCATTGCCTCATCAAGACTTGTTGCTTTGTGATACTGATTAATCTGTAACACCTCTAATCCTCCTTCCATACAAGATGTAATCCTGTTTCATTATGTTTGACTTGAAAAATATCGCCATATAACTGTTCATAGTAATCACAACATTCCTCTATCAGCTGTTGTCGATCACCTTTGATATGAGCATATAGTTTTCCTTGGTGTAATAAGAGAATTTCATCCGCATATTGTAATGCAAGATTTGGATCATGCATACTAATCAACATGCTCTTCCCTTCTTTTTTTCTTTGCACAACCTCACGTAAAAACTGATGTTGTCTTCGATAATCTAAATATGTACATGGCTCATCCATAATCATTACAGTAGCATCTTGAAGAAATGCGCGAGCCACATAAGTCATTTGTAATTCCCCACCACTTATTTCCTGTAATAATTTTCCTTTTATATGAGATAGATTCCATTTATCCAATAAGTTTTGTGCTTTTTGATAATGTTGTTTTGTCGGAATCGAAAATGGAGAAATCGTCCTCGCAAACCCGCTTACCATACAATCTTCAACACGTAAATCTTCTACTATTTCTTTTTTCTGAGGGACATAGCTAAAGATTTCCGCAAGCTGTTTTACTTTCATGAGAGAAACATCTCGATCATCTGCATAGATAGTTCCTGTATAAGGGACTTGTCGCAATAAAGAGCGAATTAAAGTTGTTTTTCCACTTCCATTTTCTCCCAGCAGCATGACAATCTTTTTATCCGGAAGCTCAAAGCTAAGATCATGTAATATTTCTTTTCCTTGTAAAGAAACATGGAGATGTTGAACACGAATCATAGACGTACTCTTCCTTTCAAAAACAAGATAATCAATGCAATTCCCCCAAATAAACTTGTTAGGATACTAATTGGAATCTCAATGGTAAGAAGTGTTCTTGCCAAGGTATCACAAACCAGCAAGAAGATTGCCCCACAAATTGCAGTAATTCCCATGGTTTTTGATATCGGCTGTTTATACGCAATACGAATCACATGTGGAATCAATAATGAAACCCAGCTTACGATTCCCGCAACACTGATGACACTAGCTACTAATAAGGTCGCAAGTAATAACGATATCCATCGAATGCTCTTAACAGAAACACCTAAAGTAGAGGCTTCTTCTCCAAAAGATAATAACTGAATCTGCCACCGTAACAGATACAAGCCAAGTCCTCCTGCTGTACAAAGAATCATGGTTATAATAACAGATTGCCAAGATGCATCTGAAAAACCTCCCATGAGCCAATATTCAATTTCCGCAAGCTGTGTTAATGGATCTGCGTATAGTTTCAGTATCATCATCAAAGCATTCGCAACTGCCTGTAATACTAATCCAGCCACAACCAGATTTAATATTCGATTCCCACGAACATGGGATGCCAAGAAAAAGGTAAGTAAAACAATTATCATTCCACCAATAAAGGAAGAAAGCTCTGTTGCCCACGCATTGGAAAACATCAAAATCGCAAATGTAGCACCTAAGGAACAACCACTGCTTGCCCCTATCACATCACCACTTGCTAAGGGGTTTTGAAAAACAGTCTGATATACAATACCTGATATTGCTAATGCTGCTCCACTGATGCATACCAATAAAATACGAGGTAAACGAAGATTCCAAACAAGAGACTTCGTAATTTCATCGCCTGATAATAAAAGTGCATGCCAGATTTCTGAAATACTGCTGCCGTATCTTCCCATACATAAGGAACATGCTGCCACAATCACCAATATAAGTAAAAGCCAAAATTTGCTTTTCATACTATAAACCTAAATCTTGATCCTCTACTTGAATATCATAGAATTTCTGATAAAAATCTTTTGCTTCCTGTTTTACTGTATCTATAGATAATTGATCAGGATATAAAGTCGCATATGCCCATAATGTACCTAAACAGCTTGATAAGTTTGGTGTATCCCATGTTTCTAGTGAACTAGGGAATACATAAACCTGCTGATCTTTTACTGCATTAATATTTGCTAGGGAAGCATCCTGATATACTGAATCAGTAGTCACACCATCTTGTTCTAAGAAAATAACATCTGGATTCATACGTAATAAGCTTTCTTTATCAATCGTACTCCATCCTACTCCTGTTTCATCCATAACATTTTCTGCTTCTGCTTCTTCTAATAAATCATCCTGATACATATCACAACCTGCACCTCTTAAGATTTCAGTTCCCGCAAAATATACATTCTTTTCATTCTCTACATCTTTAATATAAGTATCAAATAATTCATCACGATATGCAAAATACTCTTTTGCTTGTTCTTCTGCACCTAAAACTTTCGCAATCATATTAACTGCTTCATCATAGTCATCTTCTGTTTCAGGATTGATCAATAAAACCTTCATTCCTAAAGCTTCAATCTTATCTACATAGTCTTTTAAACTTACGGGTAAAATTACAAGATCTGCTCCTGTTTCTGCCGCAGCTTCTACATTAAATGATTTTTTATTACCCATACCAGGTAGTTCTAATACATTAGGTGCAGCTAATTTATAAATATCACGTGTATCTGCTTTCATTTCCACACCAACAAGCTTATCTTCTTGTCCTAAGCCAATAATTGTACTTGTGGAAATATAGTAACCGCTAATTACTTTCTCTGCAGGTTTATCAAGAGTCACTGTTCTACCTGCTTGATCTGTAACTGTAATTGCATTAGTTTCTGGTTCTGTGTTTGTTGCCTCATTACTTGAACATGCCACTAAAGAAACAGCTAAGCATAAGGTCATTGCCAATGTTAGTAATTTTTTCATTTTACTTCCTCCATTTCCTTTATAATAAACTCCTTTGCATCCTTATAAGATAGCGTGTCTAAATCCAATACAACAACATCTTCTCTAGATGCAATCCTTCGAATATATTGTATCTCATATTTCTTTAAAACACCAAGAATGTTCGGGAATTTATCCACAACTTCCAGCAATTTTTCTACATATAATTCATCATTTCTTTCTAAATGTCCTATTTCATCTAAAATCATTACATGATCAGTATAAGTACTAGCTTTTTCCAACAAGCTCACTCCATATGTATCAAATACATTTGGTATTACTTCATTCCATGTCTCATGCTGTTTTGAAAATAAAACATCTTTCTGATCCATATCATGTAATGCATGAAGATAAAACCCCATACGTTTACCATCTACCATATAGGGTAATGTCTGAAAGCCACATATTGAAACATGACATTCCTCAACACATTCTCTTATACAAGTAGACTTTCCAATCTGTTTCTGTCCTGTTAAAAATATCTTCATATATTTTAGCTCCTTTACATAGAAAAAGGCTCTCACGTTGTGCGAGAACCAATCATCCATTTATATCCTAAAAATATAACATAAAGATCAGTCCGTAGTCCCAAAAGTAACGGTTTGGGGTAGAAACATTCGCACCATACCAAGCGAATTATACGAAACAAATTGATTTTAACATAGATTTCTATCAATTACTATAATGTGTTTTATTTTTTCTTCTTCCAAATGTTTACAAAGTTATATTTGACTTCAAAAATAAAGCGTGCTATCATCATATAGAAAATTAATCTGCCACCGGGTAGAGAATGCAATAGCATTCGTTGCACATCGATAGGTCTTTGAAGATGTGTAATGGGTGCTTTTTTTTGACGGAGGTTATTATGTTTAAGTTATATTCTTATTTTACAAAACAAGAAATTATCTTATGGTCAGTATCTATGTTATTTATTCTATCTTCTTTCTTGATTTTTGATAGAGAAAACTATTTAACTTTAGTAGCTTCATTCATAGGAGTCACTTCTTTAATATTCTGTGCAAAAGGTAATCCATTTGGTCAATTTCTAATGGTTATATTTAGTCTTCTTTATGGTGTAATTTCTTATACGTTTGCTTATTATGGAGAAATGATTACCTATGTAGGAATGACTGCCCCTATGGCTTTATTCTCTTTAATTTCATGGTTAAGAAATCCTTATCAAGGAAAGAAATCAGAAGTAAAAGTAAATACTTTAAAAGGAAAAGAAGTTGTATTTATGTCTATTCTAACAGCTGTCATCACATTTATTTTCTATTTTATTTTAAAGGCTTTCCATACTGCAAATCTTATTCCTAGTACTATTTCAGTTACTACTAGTTTTCTAGCAGTATATTTAACTTTCCGTAGAAGTCCTTTCTATGCAGCTGCTTATGCCGCAAATGATGTTATATTAATTGTTTTATGGCTTATGGCATCTTTTGCTAATTCTTCTTACTTCTCAGTAACAATCTGTTTTATAGTATTCTTTATTAACGATTTATATGGATTCATGAATTGGTCTAAAATGCAGAAAAGACAACAAATGGATACTCAGGAATTAGCTTTAGAATCTTAATACTAAAAAACAATACTAATCAATGTGTGTGTGGATTGGTATTGTTTTCTTTATTTACATTTTCTTATTTTTTATTAACCAATAAGTATTTGTCTTTTTCAAAATTACTTCTTTGATAAATGATAATACTGGCACAATTATTAATAATGCTCCTATGAAGTAAGATATCTCATTCCCTACTAAAATACAATCAATCCCCTTAAGAAAAAACAATGCAAGTATAATTGCTTTTGTATCTACCATATTCTATCTCCAAATTCCCTAGTTATTATATTATAAATTATGATTTGAAAAATCAAGAATAAACGAAAAAGACCATAACGGTCAAGCTTATTATCGCTATTCGTTATGGTCTATTATTAACTAATCATCGTAATCTTTATCCCATTCAAGAATTGTTCCTTTAGTTGCATCAATTGTATATTCATACTCCATTTGTCCTTGACGGAATTCAATTTCATAAACTGAAATTCCATCATCATTTTCTAACTTAGCTTTTGTAAATGTTACTGAACTAGCACTTAATCCAGCATGATTTAAAGCTGTGTTTTTAGCACTATCTACACCAATATAATTAGATGAAGGTTTAGCTGTTTCTAATTTTTCTGAACTACGTTCACGAATTGTACCATCTTTCGCATGAATTTCATATTCATATTCCATACTTGATGTCACAAACTTCACATCATATACCTGTACACCATCTTCATATTCTAATTTAATTTTTGTAAATTCTGCATCTGTAGAGGCAACACCTGCATCAGCTAATACAATTGATTTTACTTTATCTTTTCCTAATAAATTACTTGTTGAAGAATTATTGTTGGTTGTACTACTTGAACTTGATGAACTCGTAGTACTTGAGGATTGATTTGTAGAAAGCTTTTCACTTTCTTTCTCAAGAATCTTTCCTCCGTTTTTTGCTATCGTATAATCATATTTTTTAGTTGAATCTCTAAAATCTATTTCATATACTTCTTGTCCATCATCTGTTTTACTTTCTGTTTTAGTGAAAGTTACATTACTTTCTTTTACGCCTGCATCAGAAAGTGCTTTTGTTTTTGCTTCTTCTAATGTGATAGAAGCTGCTGTTGAATCTGTATTTGTTGCCTTATTCAATGTTTCTACATTACGATCTATGATATCTCCATCATTAGATGCAATTGTATATTCATATGAATTATCCTTTGTTTCAAATTCAACATCAAATACAGTTACACCATCTTCTTTTTCCAATGCAGCTTTCCTAAATGTTGCATCGCTTGAACTTACACCTGCATCTTTCAAGGCAATTTCTTTTGCCTGATTAGCGTTTATTTGACTATTTTGTGACGTCGCATTCGTGATAATTACTCCTCCACCCACAGCAACTACTGCCACACCTGCCGCGATCATTACTTTCATTTGTTTCGATAAATCTTTTAGTTTCATAAAGTTCACCTTCCTTTTATCCATCTTACACTTATAGTATAACAATCAAAGATTAAAGTAACATTAGAATAACTTTAATTATTTATATGTTTTGATATGGTTTTATAGAGTTTTCAATATGCTCTTCAAGGGATTCAAAAGAACCTTTTGAGTTGTCTTTTATTTTAATTATGTTTCCATTTGAAACATCTTCTTCTACTTCTCTTAAACCATTTCCTAATCCAATAATTTCATAAATATCTTTATTCTCATGATAAGTGAAGTAAGCTAAATAAGTTTTCCCAGCTTCAATCTCTATATCACCATCTAATAGAACGTTATAATACTGTTCAGCGTTTATTTTTTCTTTACTATTTTCTCTTAATTGTTTTCTTTTCACAATCGCTTCAGGATCATCATTTTTTTCAAATTCTTCTTCTGTAACATAGCCACCAGGTTTTACATATTGATATTCTTTACCCTTCTCTATATTGCCCACTATCGTATCCTCTACAACAAAGTTACCATAAGTTCCAAGCACAAATGCAAAGAAATCCATATCTGCTTTATCAAGGCTTTTAATGGTAACTAACGCAATATCTGTAGCATATTCATTTAAAACCTCTGGTGTATATTCTATTCCACAAATTATAAGACTAGGATTAATCGCATTGTTTTTCATTTCATCAGTAACATAAGTTGAAGTCTTTAGCGATATTTTTTCTTCCTGTTTTTCAGTACTAGAAGAAGTAGCCGTACATCCTGTCAGAACCAACAAAGTCCCAATCATGAATAGATGTGTTATTTTCATTTTCCTCTCCTCCCTTATCCATCTTACACTTGTAGTATAACAATCAAAGATTAAGGGAACATTAGAATAGTTTAATTTTGTTTTGGAATATGGAATATAAAGCTAGAACCTTCATTCACTTTACTTTCTACTTCCATATAGCCTTGATGTAATTGTGCTATTTCTTCTACCATTGCTAAGCCTAAGCCACTACCTTTTACACTACGTGAGCTATCGATCTGGTAAAATCTCTTCCATATAAATGGTATTTTTTCCTGTGGAATTCCTATACCATCATCTTGTACACAAAGTTTTACTTCATCTGCATTTTCTTGTAAAGTTACATGAATATGTCCATTTTCTTTTCCATATCGATATGCGTTATGAATTAAATTCATTAATAGACGACGTAACAATTCTTTATTACCATTCATATAAATATCGTTATTAATATCCCATGACAAGGTAATGTTTTGTTCCTTCAATACTTGCATATCTTTACAAATAACAGCACATAATTCACTGAAATTTATTTCTTCTAATTGAATATGATCTTTTCTTTGTTCCATACGAGTCATCTGTAACATATCATTGACCATATCTGACATTTTATTTCCTTGTCGCTGAATTAACTGTAATGCCTCAATATATTCTTCTTTATCTTGTTCATCTTCCAATGCAAGTTCACATTGAGAAAGAATTACAGATACTGGTGTCCTTAGTTCATGAGACATATCGCTAGTAAATTGTTTTTCTGCCTGAAAAGCATGGTCAAGACGATTAATCATCGCATTGTAAGTATCGGCTAATTGATGCAATTCGTCATTTCCTTCGCCAATATCAATACGTTTTTTTAAATCTCTTCCATATTGGATTTCATTAGCTGAATGAATCATGTTTTGAATTGGTCTTAGAAATCTTCCTGCTAGAAAATAGCCTCCAATTAAAGATAAAATCACTAAGATTGGAACTAGTCCTATGGAAAATATTACAATAGAATCCATCCATCTGCCGCCTTGTTTACTTGAAACTACACCACGAAGCCATAAATCATCTAAGCCTTCCCCAGCTAAAGAATGATCATATATATAATAAGTTACATTATTTACTTTTATTTCTTGAATCTGACCATCTTTAAATCCTAGATCATAAGATTCTACACCTATAGGATCTTCTCCATATATCAAGGAATGATTTTCATCATATAAAGTAGTATAGATTCCATTCATACGATCAAGATAATCATCATCGATTTCTAAAAATCCTCCTTGATACTGGATATATAAATCTAAATCATGGTCAATATTCGCATCTTGTTTTAATTGATAAAATTCTACTTCATCTAAGTTTGAGCTAACTGTTTCAATTAGGGTATCTTTTAAGTTATTCTGTACAACATTATCACTAATAAGCCATACACAGCCTAGTGTTAAGCCTGCTAAAAGAATCATCATAGCCGCAAACCAGAGTGTTATTTTTGCTCGTATACTCATACTAATCTGGTTCCTTTATCACATAACCACTGCCTCTTACAGTATGAATCAATCGTTTATCAAATCCGCCATCAACTTTTTTCCTAACATAGCTAATATATACATCAACTAGATTCGTACCCCCTTCATAATCATAATCCCAAATATGTTCTTCTATTTTTTCTCTAGATAAGACTACATTCTTATTCATCATCAAATATTCTAATAAAGCATATTCTTTCGCGGATAATAAGATAATCTTCCCTTCTCTTTGAACCGTATGAGTGCTCGTATCTAATGTTAGATTTTCTACTTGAAGTATAGATGATGATGCTTTATTAGCCAAACGAATCATTGAACGTACTCTTGCCATTAATTCATCAAAGGCGAAAGGTTTGATCATATAATCATTTGCCCCACTATCTAAGCCTTGTACACGATCTTCTATTGCATCTTTTGCGGTTAAAAATAACACTGGAGTATCTTTACCTTTACTGCGAAGATATTGCAATACTTCATAGCCATTTGCTTTAGGCATCATAATATCTAAAATTATTCCATCATAATCAGTAACAGAAAGATAATCAATTGCCTCTTGTCCATCGTAACAGGAATCAACAAGATATCCTTCTTTTTTTAGCTTCTTAGTAACAATACGATTTAAATCCTGTTCATCTTCCGCCAACAATAAACGCATAATGATCCCTCCTCATATATCTATTATCTATTTTCGCATAGAAATATTAAAATAAAATTAGAATTAGCTTTTCTTATATTATAGCACTCCTTTTATGACTCATATGAATTAACGCTTTAGATAACTTAAGATACACAAATATAAAGCTTTCTATGCTCATGTTATAATATAAAAAAAGAGGTGATACTTATGTCTACAGCTAATAATTTTGAAATAAAACTTTATCATGTTTTATGTATAGGATTTAAAATTTTATTTTCTTTATTTACTTTTATTTTATCTATAAATACACTACATATAGCTTTAATATGGAATCTATTTCTTGCCCTTATTCCATTTCTATTTTTATATTATGAATATAAAACCGAGAATATTTATCTTAAAGTAATATTTATTATAGTATGGATTATTTTTCTTCCAAATACATTTTATACCTTAACTGACTTAATTCATATTCAGTTTTTAGAGTTTCATAAAGTTCTTAACCCTTATGAAACAAGGATGATTCAAAGCATCATACCTTGGATAGAATTAATTAATATCACAATAATATCTTTACTTGGTTTTTATATCGGCTGTATAAATGTAAATCTTTTTATCAAGAGATTCCATTCAAATTATATCACGGTTATAATGATTAGCTTCTTATCTATTCTATGTGCTATTGCGATTTATATAGGTAGATTCTTACGTTTCAACTCTTGGGATTTGTGGAATCCTATCCATGTTCTGCGTATCTTTATAGAGCATTTAAACCTCTTTAGTTTCTTGTTTATTGTATTATTTACATTAATTATCTTTATCGCATGTCTATGGTATTACATACATGATAAGCTATCTTCATAGATTTAGGTCTTTTCATATGCTAGAATACATATAAACAAGCAAATATGCAAAATGCAACTGCTCGTTGACATGATTATAAGTAGAATTGGTAGTGTGCAACTCTGATTTTTCCTATAATGAAGGCGTAAAGAAGGAGGTAGTTATATGATTTTAGCAGATAAAATATCACAGCTTAGAAAAGCGCGAAATTGGTCACAAGAAGATTTAGCATATAAACTAGGTGTCAGTAGACAATCTGTATCGAAATGGGAACAGGGTACATCAATTCCTGATTTGGATAAAATAATAAAGCTATCACAGATTTTTGATGTTTCCTGCGATTATTTATTAAAAGATCAAAATGATGTCGTTATCGAAGAGGAACAGGAAATAAATCAACGTGTTGCACTTTCTTTAGAAGATGCAGTTGCTTATATCCAATTACGTAAGAAAGCAGCTATATGGATAGGTCTAGGAGTATTATTATGTATTGTATCTGTAATTCCATTAATAATATTAGATGTATTTTCATTACAGGAAACGATTAAAGATGCCGTTGGTTTATCTTTCTTATTTATTTCTATTGGCTGCGCAGTTGGTTTATTTGTATTGACACATTTGCGTCTATCTCCTTATGAAGAAATATATCAGCATAAAGAATTATCTTTTCAATATGGAGTTGATGGCTACTTACAAAAAGAAAGACAGGCATTTCAGCCTAAATATCAGTTATTTATTATTTTAGGAATAATCTTAATACTATTTTCTTTTGTGCCTTTATTTGTATTTCCAGCTATTTTTTCTAAACAATTTGAAGAAATTGGCCTTGGCTTTACAATCAGTATTATTTCCATCGGTATCTTTTTACTAATATATGCATATACCTATTATGCTAGTTTTTCTATTTTATATCAGGAAGGAGATTATGCAATCCATAAAAAAGATCCTGATAAAGAAGAATCATCTAGTATAATTGGTGGTATTTATTGGCCTTTAGTAACTGCTTTATATCTAGGTGTCAGTTTCTTAAGTCATTCCTGGCATATTTCCTGGATTATTTGGCCAATTGCGGCATGTTTATATTCTCCTATTATCATTATAAGTAAGCAAATTTCAAAAAAATAAATAAACAGAAAACACGATATTAATGAGTCAACATTCATACTCAATATCGTGTTTTTTTCTTCTTTAATTATAAGTCAAATAAAACATATTCACTATTTTAGAATTACCCATTTCCCTTTTCGATTTGAACCTTCACGTTTTATCTTTCCTTTAACTTGTAAATCAGAAAAGATTCTCTTTATTGTTCTAAGTGGAATTTCTGAGAGTTCAGAATACTCTTTCTGAGTTATTGTAGGATTTCTTTCAATTAAACTAATTATTTTTAATTCAACATCTGATAATTGTACTTGCTCTATATCTGATAAATCAAGATTAGTGCCATTGGTGCCAAGATTAGTGCCATCAACATTCACTGTTTGAGTATTTCTATAAATATTTACTCTTAAATCCATATCTCCACCAATAATTTCGGGTTCTCTTAAGCCTAATTCTTTTACACTTTGAATAATTCTAGGAATGCCACTACCCCAATGTTCAATTAAATTCATATATGAAAAGGCATTAGCTAAAGCTTCATTTCTCACTTTTGAGTAACCCTGTTTCATCCGTTCAATAGTTTGCCCCATTGGCAACTTCCCTGGAGTTGTAATCTCTAAACGATCATCATATATTGCTACTTGAATGTTTCCATGATCAAGATATGAACGATGCACTGCTCCATTAATAATTAGCTCCCTAATACTAGCAGGTGGTATCTCATAAATATCTTTACGGTAAACACCTTCAATTTTTGCACCTAAATGAATGTTGCGAAGTACAAATTGATAAGCTTGTTCAATTTGATCTTGAATAGGACCGTAAAATTCTCGTTTATCAATAAATATTGCTTTTGTATTTCCTTTGAATAAACCACATTGGATTGAATAATTAACATCACCAGTACCTGTAAGAATTGCATATGCATTAGTTGGGAATAACTTACCATCTTTTTCAGCTAATACACCCCAAGCAATCAATTGCTGTTTCGTTACATCTTTTATATTTCTTTTTACCTCATCACTCTTTGCATTATTAAGTGCAGTTTGTTTTAAAGATTGACATAAATGATCAACGTCTTCCTCTGAAATATCTAACCCCAAACAAATGGATTGGTCATAACAGCGATTACTTCCTTCAAACATAAGCTCTTTTATCATATAAGCGTCGGCTAGTCGTGTTGTCCCAGCCACTCTTATAAATACACCGTTTTCTATACCAAAAGATTTAATGTAGTATGGACGTTGTCTACCAGCTTCAATTTAAACAATAATAATAGTTTTATTATCGATTGTTTGAAAAGAAATATCTGGAATGATAGATGGTTCACAAGAATCTGAAATAGCATTTGTAATTGTGTCCATTATTTTAAATATACTATCTTTTTCTAAACCTATAACATTATGATTTTCAGATATTCCAAAAATAATTGTTCCACCGATTCCATTTGCGAAAGCTACTATTGATTTCATATACTTGATACTTTTTTCAGGAAGTTTTTCTTTAAATTCAATATTGATTGCTTCCCCTCTAGAAAGTAATTCATCTAATTTCAATTTAATCAGCTCCTTATTGCTCATTATAGCATATATATAGCGTTTGTTTCATGTATTATTACATATAGTTTTATCTAAATGATATAGTAAACTTATCTCTTATTTTAGAATAAAGAATAACTAATATTCTTACGTTTATATTACATTTTAGTAATAATAAAGTTATTCCCCTATTAATGTGATATACTTTACTTGTAAAAAGCTTAACAAGCAGAAGGAGAACCACTATGATGAGCAAAGAAAAGACTTTGCCTAGCGCAAAGCACATGCAGTATCAACATTCTACAATCTGTAGTCTAATCATTAATAAACGTAATATTCTGGTCTTAATTGGTGTTATGCTTGCATTTATCTTATGCTCATATTTCCTTTAGATGAAAGAAGATAAAGTCTCTGCTTGATTATCGCTTAAGTAGAGGCTTTTCTTATTTCTTAATGTTTCTTACAAATTTCTAACAATCAATAAATCTATAAAAAGTTATGTTATAATGGGATAGACAAAGGGGTGAGTTATGATGAATGAGGAGAAATTATCATCTTCCAATGAGAATGAACAATCAGCTCAGAATTTTAAAGAATATTTAAATGATTTCTTTACTTTCCGTAATGTTCTTTTATGTGCATTAATTCTCGGTATCATCATTCTCTTATTTTCATTCCTAATAAAATAACTCAACAGCCAAGTGCTGTTTTTTTCTTTTTGCTTATTGCTTTATATAATTCAACTCCATGAACCAGTACTTCTTCATCAAAGTTAAATATATCGGAATGAAGAGGAATAGAACTTCCTGTACCTAAGAAGAAAAATACTCCGGGAATTGCTTTTTGGTAAAAAGAAAAATCTTCCGCAGTCATTTGTGCTTCATCTAATATTCCTACTTCAGGTAATATATCTTGTATCCATTCCACTAGTTTTTCATCATTTATTACCGTAGGATATCCTTCACTATAATTAATCTTTATAAGAACTCCTTTTTGTTTATATTTTATGATTATCTCATCTGTAAATCTTTTTATTTTTTCGTATGTTTCCTCATGAAAATAACGTAGACTTCCTTCTATAAGAGTATAATTTGACACAACGTTGCGCATTGTTCCACTTTGAAAAACACCAAAGCGAAGTAAACCTTCTTCTTCCAGTATTTCTTTTTCTACATAGACATAAAGCTCCTGAACTATTTTCATGGCATAATACATTGCGTCAATACCTTTCTGATATTGTGCAATATGACCGCTTTTACCATACACATCTATCTTGACTTCTTTTGCGGATGCCATCATTTCTTTTTTCCTTGTGACAATTTTTCCTTTTTCTAAAAAAGGCCATAGATGAATGCCAAAGATAGCTTGTATATGGTATTTATTTATAAAACCTGTCTCACAAAGAAGTTTTGCGCCTCCCATTGATTCTTCTCCAGGCTGAAATATTAATACGACATTATGTGGTAATTCCAAATAATATTCAGTTAATTGATAAGCAAATTCCAACATTATAGCCATATGTCCATCATGACCACAGGCATGCATATTTCCTTTATGTTTTGATTTAAAAACATGATTTGTTTTCTCTTGAATCTTTAATGCGTCCATATCACAACGAAAAGCAATACTATCTCTCTTCTTCGCATCAAAATATGCAATCACGCTGCCTTCCATTGGCATTGATAATTTACATGGTAAAGCAGATAAAACATTCAATATATAGCTCTGTGTTTCTTTTAAATCTAAATCAAGTTCTGGTATCTGATGTAAATCTCTTCGAAATCTAGTTAATCGATTCATTGTATGCACCTCTTTCTAAAATCTTATGATGAAATATGCAAGATTATACAGTTTCCTTCATATACTGCATTGATTGGGGGAAATATATGTTAATCACAAAATATCAAGGTTGTGGAAATGATTTTATTATCATCAAAGAAGAAGAATTAGTACATGTAAGCATTAGAGATTTTGTTAGAGGTGTATGTGATCGTCACACTGGAATAGGAGCAGATGGCTGTATCATCGTTAAGCAACAGCCACTTACTATGCTCTATTACAATCAGGATGGCAACATGGCATCAATGTGTGGAAATGGATTACGCTGTTTCGTACATTACTGCTATGATGAAAAAATACAATGTGATGAAGAGTATAAAATAAAGACTTCAACTGGAGAACTAACTATTCAACGTTTGTCTCTTACTCCATTTACAGTAAGAATAAACATGGGAACATGGAATGATGATCCAAGTAAAATCTATGTACAATCAAAAACATCTTTACTGCCTCATTCATTATTAATAAACAATCATACATTTCCCATATATAGTTTCTTTCTATCAACTATTCATTCCATAGTATTTGTAGATGAAATACCAGATATAAACTATCATTCCTATGCCTCAGATATAGCTCATCATCATGTATTTCAAAAACAGACAAATGTTAGTTTTGTGAAAATAATAAATTCTACAATGATACAAATAGAGACTTATGAACGTGGTGTCGGATGGACTTTATCCTGTGGAAGTGGAGCTTGTGCTTCAGCTAGAATTGCATACGAATACAAGCACTGTGCCAATCATATCGATATTGTAGCCCAAGGAGGAATTCTTCATGTCGATATTAACTCTAACCATCAAGTATATCTGAATGGAATTTCTACTAAAATTTTGAAGGGAGAATATTTTTATGAATGAGACTGCCAAACTCTCTATCCTCATGATAGGAAATGGGACAATGGGAAAATGTATAAAAGAAGAAATTGAAAAACAAAAAGATATGGAAATAGCTATGATTATTGATCATCATAACATAAATACTTTAACAGATTTGACTATACCTATTGATTTAGTAATTGATTTCTCTCATCCAAGTTATATGAAATGGCTTTATCCGTTTCTTTATGAACATCATATTCCTTATGTTTGCGGTACAACCGGATATACCAAATATCAGCTGGAAAGAATCAAAGAATTATCTCAATATTTTCCAATTATAAAACAGGCTAATTTTTCTTTCGGCATAAATGCCATACAGGAAATGCTTCATCATCTTTTACCAATGCTAGAGAACCAATATGATATAGAAATTGTGGAAAAACATCATAAACATAAAAAAGACGCGCCAAGCGGTACTGCCAAGATGTTTGCCTCTATTATCAATGCTGATCAATCTTATCGTGAAATACGTGGCAGAAATGGAAGAGTAGAAAACAGACAGAAAGAAATAGGTATCCATTCCATCCGTGGTGGAAGTATTGCAGGAGAGCATAGTATTTATTTCTTTGGAAATGATGAAATCATTGAAATCAAGCACACTGCATTATCACGAAAAATATTTGCTCATGGTGCTATTCAAGCTGCATATTTTCTTATTAATAAAGAACCAGGATTATATCAGATGAAAGATATGTTAGGAGAAATATATGAATACAAATGAAATAATTGCTTATTTACATCAGGCAAAGAAAAAAACACCGGTAAAAGTGTATGTAAAGTCTAAAACTCCTATTTCCTTTACTGAATGTAAAGTATTTGGTGAAACTGATCAGATTGTATTTGGGGAATGGAATCACATTCAAACCATTTTATTAAAAAATAAGGAGCATATTATTGATTACGTTGTAGAAGCTACCTGCCGTAATTCTGCTATTCCTTTATTAAGCCTAATCCATCTTTCTGCTCGTATAGAACCAGGGGCCATTATTCGTGATCATGTGGAAATCAAAGAACGAGTAATAGTTATGATGGGAGCTATTATTAATATAGGTGCGGTTATTGACGAAGATACGATGATTGATATGGGGACTATCATAGGTGGAAATGCTAAAATAGGTAAACGATGCCATATTGGGGCTGGAGCTGTATTAGCAGGAGTTATTGAACCAGCCAATGCAAAACCTGTTATTGTAGAAGATGATGTCATGATTGGCGCCAATGCAGTTATATTGGAAGGAATCCATATTCATAAAGGTGCAGTTATTGGTGCTGGAGCTATCGTATTAGAAGATGTAGAAGAAGAAAGCATAGTAGTAGGAAACCCTGCGAAAGTGATAAATAAAGTAAAAAATATTAGTAAAACAGAAATTCTACCTGAACTAAGAAAGTTATAAAAAAGACAGTCTAATGCCTGTCCAAGATTAGCTAATCTTCATTATTTTATCTAATAGTTTCATAAACTTAGATGCAATCACACCTGTAAAAGCTACCGCAAAAATTGTACCTATTCCCCATGTTCCTTGAAGAAGAATACCAGCTACTAACATAATCGCATCTACACAGCTTCTAACAATACCATAATCCTTCTTTACTTTTTCCATAATCGCAAAATTCATCGCATCATTTGGATTTTTTCCACAAACAGCTTTGGAAGCTAAAGCTACCGCAAAGGAAATCAAAATTAAACCTAAGAAAAATATAGGATAACGAAGCCAGCCAGTAGTTAGTGGAATGTAAGCAGATCCTAACTGAATAGTAATTGCCGCAACAGCTGGAAATATAATTGTACCCCAGCCTATTTGTTTTTTATCCATAATAATTGCGATAATCATCATAATAACATTTAATCCATAATAACAGATAGAAAATGATAAACTTGTGATAATTGAAAGGCCTTGAGAAAATGTTGTCATTGCATCAGAACCAATATCAGCACTTAAATACAACAAACAGCCTAATCCTAATAAAACTGCACCTAGCGCATTAATTAATAAAGATTTTACATATGATTTATTCATGATAATATCCTTTCTATATTTTCATACAATGTGCTTAACATTATACACAATAATTAAATAAAACGCTAATATTTTATCATATATTTATCACAATTTACTGTGTATATATCCAATGAACAACTGATTTTCTAACTTTTTGTAGAAATATTTTGTGGTTTTCTTCCTCATACAAACTGTTTTGTAGTAAAGAAATAAAATCACTATCCTCAATTAATTCTTCTATTTGAATTGATGATTTCTCCTTAATGTAGGAAGTATTACGTAATTGTGAATCATGCATAGCCAATAATATCTGTTTGACATAGGTATCATAGATTCCAATTTCTTCAATATCTTCTTCTGATAATAAAGGATATAAACCATTTTCTATTGACTTTTTTATTCCTTGATCAGATCTTAACATTTGTAAGAAAGCAAGAGCTGCTTCTGGATATTTACCATCCGGTTTAATCACAAAGCCATAGGTATCCAATATGGTATGTAATTGTTTTCCATCATAGGAAGGCATAGGGATAAATGCTAAATGCATATTTTCATAAGATGTAGTTTTCTTTATATCCTTCATAGACACTAGTCCACTTATATAACCATCATCTTCATAAAACACCTTATCATCTAATGTATTATCCTGTATGTTTAAATCATTATAAAAACTTCGATACTGTATATAACGGTTTAAGAAATCATCTTTAAATAAGTCATTCATAGAGATTGCGACATTTTGATCACTTTTATAGAGAAAAAAAGGCACAATAGAATCAAGATTTCGATGAAAGTAATAACCTTGTTCTATCCCTATAAGCCGTTTAAAATCCTTCAGTTCTTCATCATGTATTCCATATTGCTTTGCGGTCTCCTTATTCCAGACAAAAACCATACCATTTCCATAAACCGGATAGAATATATTTTCTATTTCTTTTCTAACAAATACATCTGGGCATGGGTTTTCTACGCTAAGATCCTTTATTATATAACCATTTTCATTACTATTCATAAGTTCATTATCTGATGTCCAATATACATCACTTTTCGTTATATCTGTTGTAATTGATAGCATATCTGCATATTCTATATAGGTCTGATTCCATAACTCTATAAGAAACTCTCCAACTGATAAATCTGATACATAAACTATCAGCTTTGCGCCTTGTTCAGGCTTATATAAAACTGTATTACTATACACCATAGAATGGTCATTATTTACACTACAGGCTTGCAATATGAAAATACTTATACATAACAAAATCCTTTTCATAAACACACTCCTTCTATCATGTAAGTATAAAAAGAGATAAATAAAAATAATGTCGAAATCGCTTTCTTTTGTTAAATTTTCAATTGACATTTTTCTTCATGTATAGAATACTATAACTGTAAGGGGGCTTCTTATGAACCATTTAAGACAATTGATAAGTGAACTTGAAAAGCAATATGAACTTCATAAAGATGAGGTATTTAATTATGCGATTCCTGAAAGCTGGAATTTATATGGTTATCGTTCTTATCGTAAACTGCGATCAAAAGAATTATTAGTTCATCCTTATGAGTTTTATTTATTTACATTACGTAATATTTTTAAGAATACAAAAACAGAAAACCAATTGAAAACTTCTAAAAGAGATTGGATAAAACAAGCAAGTATTTATACCTTAATGATTCGTTGTGCTACTGCTTGGGATCATGATCGTGATGGTCGTTTACCTAGCCAAAATTTATATCATATAAATGACAATGGTACTTTCTTGAAAAGTATCTTACTGTTACCAACATTAAAAAGAATGGGAATTAATACAATCCTACTACATCAGATATTCTCATTATGTAAAACAAATGAGCAGCATACTTATCCTGTAAAAGAAGCAGTTACAAACTTTAGGGAAATAGATGAATCTTTAAAGGATCATTTAATTGACTCAATGGGTGTTAAGGAACAATGTGCAGCATTTATCGAAGCATGTCACGTATTAGGAATTCGTGTCATTTTAGAGTATTGCCCAGGTAAACTAGCAAGAGATAATGATTATATTTACCAACATCCTGAATGGTTTTATTGGATTGATGCAGATAAGATCAATGCATACCATCCCCCAAAATGTCATGCATTAGCTCATAATACGATTCCAAACACTTATGTACTTAAAGATTTCTATCAAAGTGATGATGTAAAGAACCATTTAGCTCTATTCCAAGATAGTCCTAAAGAAATTACTGAAACATCCTTAGTAGACATTGAGAGAAAGCATAATGTCACGATTGCGCCATCCATGGTAGATCAAATTAATGCGGATATCCCTGTGGAAATGGATACCACAAATTTCCGTTTCTATGAAGATTTACACGTGCATACTTCTAAACAAATGCGAAATGAAACAAAACCATATTTAATGCAAGACAGTATTCGCTGTGATCTTCACCCAGGTAAAAAACCTATGCAGGAACTATGGGATTATTTATGTGATAACATTGTTTGGTATCAGACAGAATTAGATATAGATGGTATTTATTTAGAAAAAACATATCTTCTGCCAGAAAAACTGCAGAAAGCTATCGCAAAAACTGCACGTAAACAAAAACATGGATTTGTGATGATTGCGGAAGATACATCTGCTGATCATAGTCTATCTTGGACACAAAAGGGTTATGATGCAATTAGCGGCAGTGGACCATATGATGAAAGTGATCTTTGGAATTTCAAATTCCATACCTTCAGCTATCGTCTAAAAAATAATGAGTGTCCTATGTTTGCGGCATGTGAATCATATGATTCTCGTCGTATACAAAGCGTTGAAGGTAAAACTGGAACTATTATGTTAACTATCATGAATCTATTTTTACCAAATGGTATCCCTGTGATGATGAATGGCGTAGAATGTTTTGAGGTACAGCCATTGCAGCTTAGCGAATATGGTGATCAGAAATACTTATATAGCTTACCAAAAGAAGATCCTCGCTATCATAGACAAGCATATCGTGATGAATATTGGTTTAATTATAGCCATTCTGATTTATCTGTATTACCTAATTTATTAGAAAAAGTATCTTTAATCCGCCAAGAATATTTAGAAGCCATTACCAATTCTCAAGCATGTATTCCTGTCTGGTTTGATTCCCCTAGAGATTATGGCATCGGGTTTACATTTATTACTGAGGAAAAAGCAGTATTAGTTGTATGTAATACAAATGTTCATGATCAGGCACAGCTCCATATTCATACTGAAAATATGTTATGTGAATTACCATTTAGAGTATCATCAATTCATCAGATTTTCTCCACAAAAGATCCATTTATCCATGATATTCAAATGGATGCATTTCAGAATATAGTATTATCATTTGAGCCTGGAGAAGTAAAACTGATTGAACTAACTCCTGAAACGAACGTATACATTTAGAGGCATTTCAAATTGCCTCTTTTTTTCTACTCTTCCTTTTCTTTCTAGAGTTTATCCGATATAATAAGCTTGGGTGATTCTATGTATAGATTAAAAGAAGATACCATGGCAGAGTTAGAAATTAAAAAAAGCAGATTTCTCTGTTATTTACATAAAAGCTTCTCAGAAAGTGACGCAAAAGAATTTATTCAAAGTATTAAAAAAATGCATCCAAATGCACGTCATCACTGTTATGCTTTCATTATCGGTGAACATAATGAACTACAAAGAAGTAATGATGATGGAGAACCTCAAGGAACCGCTGGTGTTCCTATGCTGGAATGTTTAGCAAATCGACAGATGCAAGATATCGTTGCAGTTACTGTTCGTTATTTTGGTGGTATAAAATTAGGTGCTGGAGGACTTATTCGTGCTTACTCTAAAAGCGTATCTAATGCTCTTGATGAAGCTATCATAACACAGAAACAAAAACGACTTGTCTACAAAATGGAATTCAGCTATGAACTTATAGGGAAACTTGATCACTACTTTCGTCAGCATAATATTGTAGTATTAGAAAAAGAATATGAGGAACAGGTCATTTATACCTTATTATGTAAAGAGCCATTAGATGAAGATATGTCTGAAATAAGTAATGGACGTTATCTTCCAGAGTTTATAGAAGAAAGAATTGTGGATGTGGAAATATAAAATTATATATTATTAATACCATACTATTTAGGTACCTCACCTTTAAAATCATTTGTTTTTCTTCTTTATAAACCACTCACAAGTTAAATTACCACAATTTACACTTAAAAAGGGATTATATTTTTCTACCTTCTTAGAAATCCAGAATAAAATATATCCCTTTTTAATATTAGTTTTACCTCATAGGACCTGGTGAATTAACAACAACTATAACAGTGAGAGTTTACATAGTTATACCATATTTCTTTATTTTAACTGAAAGCCAATATTTAATTTGATTATTATTCAATCGTTCTGAATCATAAACAGACGTGCTTTGATATAAAGGATCAGGTAAAGTGGAAGTAGCTCCAGATAGTGATGCACTATTCAATTTACCAGTGTTATTATCAACATTTATTGTCCAAGTAGTATTTAACGTATATGTTTTGCTTTGATAATTAAACGTCTTACTTATTTTTTGTGTTTGACTATATTTGGGACTAATTTCAGTAATCTCTTCATTACTATCAACTACTTCTGCTGCATATAGTGGTGTAATCATAAATGTACTCGAACATAAAAATGTCGCAACTAATAAAGCTAATATTTTTTTCATATAATCACCTTCTTTCATTATAGGCTTCCTATAGGTAGCTCATATCTTTTTGTATATTGATATTTTGAAATTAGAATCTATAAAACTCACAATTACAATTCAATATTGCGAATTTTATCTATAATACTTTCTTTATAGATTCTTCTCCACCCAAAATAACTAGCAATCACTACAATACTTAACAAGATTACTATTGCGATGATAATATACAATATTGGATAATCAAATGTCCTTAGATTCAATAATAATCCTCTATAAATAACGTAATTCAGAAGTATTGATATTGGTATTGCAATACATAAAGATTTCAAAACATATGATATATTCTCATAAAATATCATATAAAATGCCTGCTTACTTTCCATTCCAACAGATTGAAGCACCGCAATTTCTTTCTTTTTCATAAGAATACCAGATATAACAGTATGTAAGATATTCGCAATACTAATAGATAAAATGAATATAGAGAAAATATTGCATAAAGCTCTCTGAACAATAAAATCAGATGAAACAGAATCAGTTTCAGAATCATAAATAGAATCAATAGTATTTATATGTGCTTCTTCGTATTCCTTTATATTTTTGAGTAATGTATCCTGAGCATCATTGTACATTTTAATAGTTTGCATCACATCAATATTCATTTCCTGGCTATCAAACTGTGTATATAGCTGTATAAAATCTTCCAAAGAAACATGAATTGCTAGGATTGGCGATCTTTGATTTTGTTCATAATATATGGAATTAATATCATTTTTCGCCTGCCTATTTACATGCTCAACCGTAAAATCTAAACTAGAATAAAGAAATTCATTATCCTTAATGTACGAATAAGGTAGTGAAAATTCCTGATTTTCAGAAATATCCAATAGCTTAACTTCAAATCTATCTTTATTCTGTTTCTGATAAGTTACACAATTATAAACATCAGCTTCTATCTTATTTTTATCCCCTTCAGAAATACTTCCATCAGAAATAATTTCTATATTCATAAAACTTAGTTCATCTTCTGAGAATATCTCCTTTGCCTCGCTGCTCCAGTAAGATTCAGGAATATTGATATTTGTTAACATTTGATAGGAGTATTCATTTTGTCCATCTTTATTTAACGCAAATAGTTCATCAATCGTTTCTATAGAGGAATCTAGCTGTTGTTTATTTCTAGCACTTTCAAAAGTCACTTGTATTGCTTCTTCATCAAATTGATATTGAGAAATAGATGTAATAGTCCCATTGATATAATAGTTACCCGAGATGAATAAGATAATACTCATGCATAAAGAGAAGATGATAGAACGATGTGCTTTTTTATTAGCTTTTCGATTGCGCATACCGATTAGTTTTTCTATTCTAATATTTTTCTTATATGTCTTGTATTGAGCTCTTTTCTGTTTATTTTCAGTTATTCCAGTACGCAGTAATTGTATTGATGAGAAGTGAGATATTTTTAAAGTAGGAAGCCATGCCGCAACCATCAGCATCACAAGTACGATCAGAATTACAATTATCAGATGCAATGGGTTTATCGCAAGCCCTATTTCCATCATATTTAAGAGGATAAATAAAATAGCTGTACAAACAATAATTCCTATTGGAATAGCGATGATGCCAATCATAATAGCCTCCAGCAATACCATCGTTCTTATCTGATTAGGGGCAGCACCAATACATTCCATTGTTCCTAACATTCGCATTCTTTCCTTTAAAGAAATATCAAAGATATTTTTTATGAATGCTATCATATTTAAACCTATGAGTAGAATAATTAAACCATAAGCTACAATTTCTTCTATAGATAGTTGAATCATTTTATCTACATATAAATTAATTGCGGACTCATTGACACAATACATATCCTCCGGACTTATATTAGAAACAATTTCATCCCATTGATCTTCATTTATATTTTGAATTGTATAGTAAGTGGTATAAATAGAAGATGACTGACTGCTTTTCGTCACAAATCGATATTTAAGGGCAGTAGCACTCTTAAATAATGATATATCTTTATAAACACCAACAATACGATAAGATTTTATGGTTTCCTGTTCAAAATATTCATTCTCCATTAAATCTGCATAATCATTCACTAGTCTAATTTTTGATTCCTCTTGTATGAAACGATTTCCCACTGACAATTCTAATTGATCATTCAAAGATGCTTTCTTCTCTTTTATATATTCTTCAGGAACAGCTATCTCATTTTCATTTTCCGGTTTTCTTCCATCAATAAGATGGAAAGGATAGATTTCATTAAAATCACTATACCCTAATATTTCAATATACGTATTATTAGAAAGCGGAGAAACTCCCATATCTGAAACAACTAATGTATCCTTAATAGGAGATAAGGAAATAGCCTCACTTAAATTTGTTTCCGATGGAGTAGATTCTTTGATTAGCCAGCTGCCATTCTGATAAAGATTGAACTTTTCTTCATAGGCAGTATAGCTATCTAACAACAATACAATGCTTGTGATTAAAATAACGGAAAGCATAGTTCCTAAAATGGAAAAGATGGTTCTCTTCTTGTTTCCAATGAGAAAACGAAAAGATATTTTACTCAATTCCTTCATGAGAAATCACCTCATCTTTAATGATTTTCCCATCTTCCATCGTTAAGATACGACTAGCTTGTTTAGCAATCGCCATATCATGCGTCACCAATAAGATTGTCTGATTTTCCTCTTGATGAATACGTTTCAGATAACTTAATATCTCATCCCCATTTGCACGATCTAGATTTCCGGTAGGTTCATCGGCTAATATAATCTGAGGCTTACTAATTAAAGTACGACCTATCGCAACTCTTTGTTGTTGTCCTCCAGATAATTCAGATGGAAGATGTGTCCTTCTATCTTCTAGATTTAATAAGTGGAGAACTTCATTCATTTCTTTTCCATCAACTTTTCTTCCGTCCAATCGTAACGGAAGAGCTATGTTTTCCTCAACATTTAAAACAGGAATTAAATTATAAAACTGATAAATCAATCCAATGTTTTTCCTACGAAAAACTGCAGATTGTTTCGCATTCATGGCAGTAATGTCTATATCCTTAATAAGAACATTCCCTGAAGTAGGTACATCAACTCCACCAATCATATGAAGTAAAGTTGATTTTCCAGAGCCTGATGCCCCTACAATAGCGATAAACTCTCCTTTTTCTACAGTTAAAGAAACATCATCTAATGCGATTACTTCATTATTTTCTTTGCCATATTTTTTAGTAATATGTTGAACACATACAATACTCATATCATCACCTCCACTTCTAATTAATGATGTTTTATTGTCAATTTCATTATAAATAAACTAATGTTTCACATCAATAAAACATCACTAACGTGTAAGAAATGATACTAACAGGTATGTTTAAACATAATAAGATACTGCATATACTCCCCTGTGTTATTATACTGAGAATCAAACTTTACATCTTTGTCTTTAAATACTTGCTTAATCTGTTCATTCTTTATGGATATTTCATGCTTAGAAGAAAACGTAGTTTTGACTATTGTTAAGTTTCCTTTTGTAAGTACTCTAATGAGTAAATAAGGATTTAGAATTTTCTTATTATCCAAGTTATGAATGACTATATTAAGAAGATGATTAAATAATTCTATTTGCTCATTTAATGATAGAAAAGATAAATCAGATAATATCTCTGTACGAATCTCTAGATTTCGTTTTTTTATTTCATTCATATTCTCACTAATCAAAGTATTTAAGACAAAATTATTAGAATAAATCGCATTAAATTCTTTAAAGGCAATCTGATTTAATTCATTAATTTCTGTTTCTAATTCACCAAATTCTTTCTGATAAAATGTTTGATACAATCGATTTCCTCTATGCAGTAAATCATGCAAAAAATTAAAGTTATTTTGATAGTGCTGATTTAAAAGTTCATACTTTATCTCTAAAGACTCTTGTCTTAGCTTCTCTTCTGTTAATTCCATTTTTAGCTGCATAGTTTGCATAGATTTTATATAGAAATATAGTGTCAGATAATTCACAATAATAAGTCCTAAAATTAGAAATAATATATCTTCATAGCGATTCACCAAAGAATAATAGTCCCTCATTTTAAATAAAAGGAAACAAGTAAAAACCGGCAAAATTAATATTCTCCAATGATATTTATTTATGGATATCTGCATCATCATCTTTACTAATTTAATAAAACAAATAGTCATCAATAAATTTATACATAAGGATAAACATAGAATTAAAAGCTTAGTATTTGCATTAACAAAGAAAGGATTCCAAACATTTAATATTAATGCCGATAAAAACACAGTAATATATTGAATGATATAAATAAAAATACTTGTTAATAGAGCCAAAGATAGTTTTGGCACAAACTGTAGATAAAGATATTCAAAATATATAATAGATGATAATCGTGGTTTAAAAACAGACAATGTGTCTAAATTCTGATCATTTAATCCTACTGTTAAGATGAAATACAACAAGAAAATCAATAAATGTGCTGAGGTTTTTTGAAAACGATAAGGAAAAAACTGTTTTCCCATATAATGAACAATGAGTAAAAAACCTAAATCTATGCATATCATATAAATCATAGGATATTATATAATAGCTTAGTATAAGCAGTTTCAAAAAGTTTTTTATAGTTTCTAGATAAAGGGATTACATCATCGTTCCATAAAATAATATCTACTTTATTAATTTCCTTTACATGGTTTAAATTTACCAAAAAAGATTTATGCGATTGTATGAATCCTTGCTTTTCAAATTTCTCATTCCAATATTTCAGTCTATAGGGAGTTTTTAATTGTTTACCATTTGACATATGCAGAATAGAATGTTTGTCCAAAGCTTCAATATATAAAATATGATTTAAGTAAATTGGTGCAAAGCTTATTTTTTCATCCATAAAATTAGGATATTGTCTAAAATATTCATTTACGACAGCTTCCATATCAAGCATGAACTCAGCTTTATGAATTGGTTTTAATAAGTAGCGTTCTGCATGAATTTTATAACCTTCTATAAGATATTTATTATATTGTGAAGTTATGATAATTCTACATGAGGGATTCATTTCTTTTATTCTTAATCCGATTTGTATACCATTCGCATCAGGTAATTCTATATCTAAAAATAAAATATCTATAGATTGAATGTTCTTCCATATATCACTTACATTTGCACAAAGATAGAGTGTATACGGTATTTCTTTTCCCATAAAAAATTCGTCAATTAGTATTTTTAGTGCTTCAACATCAGTCCTAGAATTATCATATATCATCACCTTCATAATAAAATACACCCCTTTGTATCACCTATATATCTATTTTAACATACTAATAATAAAATGTAATCTTTATAAGAAACTTTAAAATACTATCAAAATAGTATTGATTAAAAGAATTAACATGATATACTAAAGGTGGTCATGCAGACAACCAAATACAGTGAAAGGAATGGAGCGCTAGTCCATTCCTTTCTTTTTTGTAAGAGATGTACATGAAAACCAAAGAGGAGATAAATGTTCTATTTATGGTCAAGAAACAAAAATAAATCTGTATGTATAACAGAAAGTAAATGACTGCCTCTTATTACCATAGTTTCAGATTGATTAATCAAGAACTTTATTTCTTGTTATTCTTTATACGAAGTTCCACTATCCTAGTGATCTCTCTTAATACACTAGGAATGATCCGGATCAATTCGATACAAAGACGTAAAAGAAATTGTTCCTTCATCATATCCTCCTGTTTCCCGTATGATCTCCTGCGTTACGATTAACATGCAGACTTCCTCCTACACTTAATACATACGAATAGAAAACAGGATAATCCTAAAAAATATTCAAAATTTTGTAAAAAGTAAAGTTTTACTCACATAATATGGATTCCCTATAAATTGTCAAATTAATTTTTTTACTTTCTTTATATAAGTATATTGACATTTTAAATAAATGCCGTTAAAATACATAGCATGCTATGTATCGGAGGTGAGTGACACTATGGAAAGACATACTGGTTTTCTGATTAAACAGCTTTACTTCCTTCATCAGCAGCGATTAAATAAAATATTTAGTGAATTTGATTTGACTGCCACTCAAACATTTACTTTATTATTTTTGTTTCGTTCTCATGAAAAGGGTATTTCCGTTAATCAGAAAGATATTGAACATGAAATGGATATTTCCAATCCGACAGTTACTGGTATCCTCAATCGACTAGAGCATAAAGGTCTGATTGAACGAAAAGCTTGCCATCATGATGCTCGTGCTAAAAATATTGTCGTCACTGATAAAGCCTTAGAACTTGATAAATTATTGAGAAATAAATTCCGTGAGGCAGATGAAGAGCTAGTTGCTCCTTTAAGTGAAGATGAAAAAGATATTTTACACGATTTAATGGTGCGAATGCTTAAACAATCAATTTAATTTTCTATTAATACATAGCGTGCTATTTAAAGTAAAAAGGAGATGATAATTGTGATAAAAAGGATTCTTAAAGAAGTAAAAGAATATAAAAAGGCATCTCTATTAGCGCCTACTTTCATGGTTATAGAAGTTCTTATGGAAATTTCTTTACCATTCCTAATGTCCTTTATTATTGATAAAGGAGTTAACCAAGGCGATATGGGACAGGTTTTTTTCTATGGAATATTAATGGCAATTTGCGCATTAATATCTCTATTATGTGGTGCCTTATCTGGAAAATATGCAGCTTATGCTTCCGCTGGATTTGCGAAAAATTTGAGAAAAGCAATGTTTTACAATATTCAGGATTTCTCCTTCCATAACATTGACAAGTTTTCCACAGCCGGATTAGTTACACGTATGATGACAGATGTTACTAACGTACAAAACGCTTATCAGATGGTATTGCGTATGTGTGTCCGTGCACCATTATCATTAATCTGTGCTATGGCAATGACATTTGTGATAAATGCTGAACTATCTACAGTTTTCTTATATGCTATTGTATTCCTTGGTATCGTATTATTCTTAATTATGCGATTTGCACATCCAATCTTTGTACGTGTATTTGAAAAGTATGATGAATTAAACGCTAGTGTGCAAGAAAACATTACAAATATGCGTGTAGTTAAAGCATATGTTAAAGAAGAACATGAAATTGGAAAATTCAACAAGGCTTCTTTGAATATTTATAAAATGTTTAAAAAAGCTGAAAACATATTGATTTTCAACTCTCCTGCAATGCAGCTAAGTATGTATGCCTGCATTATCATGATTTCCTGGTTAGGAGCAAAAATGATTGTTGGTGGTTCTCTTACAACAGGTGAATTGATGAGTATGTTTACTTATACAACAACCATTTTAATGTCTTTAATGATGTTATCTATGATCTTTGTAATGCTATCTATGTCTATGGCATCTATTGACCGTATTAACGAAGTATTAAATGAAAAGAGTGATATCGTATCAAAAGAAAATGCGATAACTACGGTAAAAGATGGTTCTATCTCTTTCCGTCATGTTAACTTTGCTTATACAAAAGATCAGGAAGAACCAAATCTTGTGGATATCAATGTTGATATTGCATCTGGAGAAACCATTGGTATTCTTGGTGGAACAGGTAGTGGTAAAACATCCTTTGTATCTTTAATTCCTCGTCTTTATGATGTAACAGATGGAGAATTGCTTGTTGGGGGAATTAATGTAAAAGAATATGACTTAGAAGTTTTACGTAATCAAGTCGCAATGGTATTACAAAATAATGTCTTATTCTCTGGTACAATCAAAGAAAACTTACGCTGGGGTAATCCAAATGCTACAGATGAAGAAATGATCAACGCATGTAAATTAGCGCAGGCAGATGAATTTATCTCAAGATTCCCTGATGGCTATGATACATGGATTGAACAAGGCGGAAGTAACGTGTCTGGTGGACAGCGTCAACGTTTATGTATTGCACGTGCATTATTAAAAAATCCTAAAATCTTAATCTTAGATGATTCCACAAGTGCCGTTGATACAAAAACAGATTATTTAATTCGTAAAGCTTTCCGTGAAGATATTCCAGATACAACAAAAATTATTATTTCTCAACGTATTTCTTCTATTCAAGATGCACAGCGTATTATCGTGCTAGATGATGGACACATCAGCGGAATTGGAACACATGATGAATTATTGAAGAATAATCCTATTTATCAAGAAGTATATGAAACACAGGTAAAAGGAGGTGCTGAGAATGAGGATGAATAAAAATCGTCAAGTAAAAGCTGATCAGGATTCTATGAAGGTACTCGGAAGATTGTTGCGATATATATTACATAATTATCGACTTACTTGTGTCTTTGTTGTTATATTTATTCTAATTAGCTCTTTAACAACCGTAGTTAGTTCTTGGTTTATTAAAAGCCTAATTGATGATTATATCACTCCAATGCTTACAAGCAGTCAGGCAGCAGACTTTACTCCTTTATTTCAGGTATTATGCAAGATGGCTGTAGTTTATGCAGTGGGTATTCTTTCTACTTATTTATATTCAAGAATTCTTATTAATGTTGCACAAGGTACTATGAAAAGAATTCGTGATGACTTGTTCTCTCATATGGAAAAATTACCTATTCGCTATTTTGATACTCACAATCATGGTGATATCATGTCTGTATATACAAACGATACTGATACCTTACGTCAGGTAATTTCTCAAAGTATTCCACAGTTTTTATCTTCTTCTATTACGGTAGTCAGTGTATTCTTTTCTATGCTTGTCTTAAGCCCTTATCTAACAGTTATTGTTGTTATTATGGTTTTTGTCATGAAAAAAGTTATGACAAATATTTCTAAACAAAGCGGTATTTACTTTAACAGACAACAGAAAAATCTTGGTAAAGTAAATGGATATATCGAAGAAATGATGAACGGGCAAAAAGTAATTAAAGTCTTCACTCATGAAGAAGCTACAAAAGAAGGCTTTGATAAAGTAAATGAAGAATTATTTGAAAGTGCATATCAGGCAAATAAATATGCCAATGTATTGATGCCTATTATGGGTAACTTAGGAAATGTTTCCTATGTATTAACAGCTCTTATTGGTGGTATTGTCGCAATCAATGGTATTGGTGGTTTAACATTAGGTGGTCTTGCTAGTTTCCTACAGTTAAATCGTTCTTTCACAATGCCTATCACACAGATTTCTCAACAGTTAAACTTCGTTATTATGGCTACTGCTGGTGCTAAACGTATCTTTGCCTTAATGGATGAAGAATTTGAAGTAGATGAAGGTATTGTAACACTTGCCAACGTAAAAGAAGAAAACGGTAAAATCGTAGAAAGTGATGTACCAACTGGTAAATGGGCATGGAGACATCCTCGTCCAAATGGAGAAATTGAATATGTTCCTCTTATCGGAAATGTAATTTTCGACCATGTAAACTTTGGATACAATGATAACAAACAGATTTTATTTGATATAAATCTATTTGCAGATCAGGGTCAAAAGGTTGCCTTCGTTGGTGCTACTGGTGCGGGTAAAACTACTATCACCAACCTAATTAATCGATTCTATGATATTCAAAGCGGAACAATTACCTATGATGGCATTGATGTTAAATTAATCAAGAAAGATGATCTTCGTCGTTCTTTAGGTATCGTATTACAAGATACACATTTATTTACCGGAACTATTCGTGATAATATTCGTTATGGTCGTAAAGATGCGACAGATGAAGAAGTAATCGCAGCTGCAAAATTAGCAAATGCACACGCCTTTATTCGTCATCTAGAACATGGCTATGATACAGTTATTAGTGGTGATGGTGCTTCTTTATCGCAAGGTCAGCGTCAGTTATTATCCATTGCTCGTGCAGCCCTAGCAAATTCTCCTGTTCTTATTCTAGATGAAGCAACTTCTTCTATTGACTCTCGTACCGAAAAAATCGTACAAGATGGTATGGATAAATTAATGGAAGGAAGAACAGTATTTGTTATTGCACACCGTCTATCTACAATTAGAAACTCTGATGTAATAATGGTAATGGATCAAGGACATATCATTGAACGTGGTAATCATGAAAAATTAATGGCTGAAAAAGGTACTTATTATCAGCTATATACCGGTGGTATTGAACTAGACTAATAATTATAAAATTAATAAAAGAAGTCAACTTTAGAGGTATTGTTGGCTTCTTTTTAGTTTATATTTAATTATTTATTCAAATTTTTAGGAATTTCCTGTTTTCTGTTCGTATGTATTAAATGTAAGAGGTAGTCTGCATGGAACATACGATGCAGGAGATTTTACTGAAAATAGGAGGATACGATGAAGGATCAATTTCTTTTACGTCTTTGTATTGAGTTAATCCAGATCATCCCTAGTGTTTTAAGAGAAATCACTAGGATTGTGGAACTTCATATGAAGAACAATAACAAGAATTAATCTTCACTGATTGTACTTTATTTTATGTTATAGGAGGCATTCATTTATTTGTATTTTTTATGAATACAAATCGTTCAATACTTGACCATAAATATCAAGACATACTCTGCTTCTGTTTTCATGTACATTTCTTACGAAAAAACGAAAGGAATGGACTCACCCTCCATTCCTTTCACTGTAGTTGGTTGTCTGCATGACCACTTTCAGTATATCATGTTTATTTATTTAATCAATACTATTTTAATAGAGATTTTTATATGTATGTGAAAAAAATCTTTTTGCTTTTCTGCTATATATCTAAAAAATCCCAAAGAAATCGTTGAGCTAGCGAATTAGGTTTTACAGCAACTCTTGCTTCAGTTAAAGAAAACCATTGAGCTTTATCCACTTCCCAATCACTAACATTATCTAAAGATTCATCATCAAGTACTACTGCATAGTTAAATATCAATGTATTTGTTTTTTGAAAATATTCACTCTTTAAATAATGATATGCACATACTTCTCTTCCAATTTCTTCCTTCATTTCACGAACTAATGCTTCTTCTGCGCTTTCCCCCTTATTTATATAGCCGGCAACTAACACATTATTGGCTTTTTGATATTGTTGTATAAGTAATATTTTATCTAATGTAGGATTTAAAGCAATCATAGATACAGCAGTGTTGTAAAGCGGAAAACAATATTTCTGACATGTAGGGCAATAGGGAATTAAGCCTTCAAGTTCCAATCTTTTTTCTGTTAGTTTTGTACCACATGTTGAGCAATATTTCATAACAGCACCTCACATTTATTTAGTATACCCTACATTTTTTATTATTCAAATAGAAAAGAAACCTTGCGGTTTCTTATCTCATTTCTTTTACCATTTTCCACATTTCACTATAAGAAATAAATCCTATTGCGTCACATTTCTCTTTTGCGACTTGTCTTTGTTTCTTTACATTACCTTCATGTACACGATTTAGATTGTTTTTATCCATCATGTACTGAACATAAGAGAATTTTTTCATTAAGAACCAGTTCGCAATCATAGCATTGATACAAGTTTCCTTATCATCACTATCACGAAGAATTTCTCTTATATTTTCAATCTGGTCATTTGCAATTTTTTGAGCAAGACCATACATTTCATCATAGTTCTCAAATAGTTTAGCATCTAGTTCTCGCTGAACAATACCTGCTTTTCTTTTTCTTATAAAGAAATTATCTGCAGTATCCAGCAAGCGGCTGATATGTTCCTTATCTACACTTAATGCAACAATTTCATTTCGTGTCCCCTCATATTCATTTTCTGGTTCGCTCATCACATAATACAGCGCTTTTGCTTTCACGTATTCTTCTTTATCTCCCAATGTAAGAATCATAGCTTTTTGATACTCATCAAATACTCCATAAATCACAAATGGACATTGAATAGTCCCTCTTGGCATTTTAAAGGAATCCTTATAACGTATAATCTGATTTGCAATTGCATCTTTATTCACATTCAATCTTAGATTAACGCATACTTTTAGATTATGATCTTTTTCAAAGAGCTGAGAAAGAATCTCATACACATTTTCTTTTCCTTCTGTGTTTTCAATGATGGAAAGATAATCTTCAAGGAAACCATTAAATTCGCAGATTGCATTATCTGCCTGTCTTAAATCTTTTACTTCACACAAGATATCATAAATTGCCATAGTTCTCTCCTCCTTTCCCTGACGTATTTTACATTTGAAGACAAATGGAACTATGTATATTAAATATAGAAACTATCTCTATATAGATTATGTAACAAATTTGCTTTTTTATTCGTATTTTTTAAAAATGTAAACGTATTCCTAATTTAATTTTACAACCTTTTTGAATTTTTTCAATAACTTTTTCATTACAAGTTACGATTTTATGCTATTTTTTTAATAAATTAAAAAAGGAATATATATTACATTTACAAACATAAATATATATTCTTCTTGTCATTATTCGTATACATATTGCTTGAGATATTCTGATAAACCCTCATATTCTCCTGTTGTATTATTTTATACTTTAAATCTTTATGAATTATAAATCTCTTCCCTATCAAAAAAAGGAAAAAATTTTCAATTTTGCTTTGTATTTACATAGTTGTCATTTCGGTTTACAATATAGATATTACAAAAAAAAGAAAATAGGTGATAAAAATGAATAAAGAGTTATTGTTATCTTTACTAGAAACAAATGCTAGATATTCTACAAGAGATTTAGCAGATGTTTTACTAGAAGATGAAGAAAGTGTCATTCATACAATGAATGAATTAGAAAAAAAGAAGGTTATCTGTGGTTATCACACCATTATCAATTGGGATAAAACAAGCAGAGATAAAGTCATGGCTATGATTGAAGTTGCGGTTACACCAGAACGTGATTATGGCTATGATCGTATTGCGAAGAATATTTATCGTTATCCAGAAGTAGACACAATGTATCTAATGAGTGGTAAGAGTGAATTTATTGTCATTATTTATGGAAGAACTATGCAAGAAATTTCAAACTTTGTTGGTGCCAAGCTTGCGACTACTGACCATGTGGTTTCTACTACTACCTTTTTCGTGCTTAAAGAATATAAAATTAATGGGGTTATCTTAGATGAAGAAGATAAGCCAAGTGAAAGATTGGTAGTGACTCCATAATGTATGAAAAATTTTTAAGTAAGCACGTACAAACGATAAAACCAAGTGGCATTCGTAAATATTTTGATTTGGCCAGTGAGATGAAAGGTGTTATCTCACTTGGTGTAGGTGAACCTGATTTTGATACACCATGGCATATACGTGAGGCTGCAATTTATTCTATTGAAAGTGGAAAAACACATTATACTGCAAATCAAGGTCTATTAGAACTTCGTGAAGAAATTTGTCACTATGCAAAACGCCGATTTAATTTAGATTATGATCCGGTTGATAATGTAATAGTTACAGTAGGTGGAAGTGAAGCAATCGACATCGCAATGCGTTCTATTGTAGATCCAGGTGATGAAGTAATTTTAATGGAACCTTGTTATGTGGCATATACACCAAGCGTAGAATTAGCTGGTGGAATTCCAGTTCATATCAAATTAGATCATAAAGATCATTTTAAATTAACTCCCGAAAAATTAAAAGCTGCTATTACTCCAAAAACAAAAGCTATTCTGTTGAACTATCCTAGTAATCCTACAGGTGGAGTGATGACAAAAGAAGATTATGCTAAAATTGTTCCTATCCTAAAAGAACATGAAATCATTGTAATTAGTGATGAGATTTATGCAGAATTAACATATGATGGTTCTTTCTGTTCACCTGCAAATTTTGAAGAAATCAAAGATCAAGTCATTATTATCAGTGGTTTTTCAAAAGCTTATGCTATGACTGGCTGGAGATTAGGATATGTTTTAGCAAATGAAACATTCACAAAAGCAATGAACAAAATTCATCAATACATTATCATGTCAGCACCAACAGCTGCACAATATGGGGCTATAGAGGCAATGCGAAATGGAGATATCCATGTTGCGGAAATGCGAGAATCTTATATGACAAGAAGAAACTTTATCACAAAAGGATTTAATCGTATTGGATTACCAACACATTTACCACAGGGAGCATTTTATATCTTCCCGGATATTCGTTCTACTGGTTTAACAAGTGACGAGTTCTGTGTCCAATTGCTTGAACAACAAAAAGTTGCCTGTGTACCAGGCAGTGCATTTGGAGATGCAGGTGAAGGATTCATTCGTGTTTCCTATGCTTATAGTATTGATCATATACGTGAAGCAATTAATCGTATTGATGAATTTATGAAAAACTTTAGATAACTAATAACATAAAAAGCAATATAAAACCTCTAATAGATAGGCATTATATTGCTTTTTCTTTTACAATCTTTGGATCATGTAACACTTCAAGTGCCGTCATTGCCATTGCCTTCACTGCAGTATGCAATGTGAATTCTGCATTTTTACCATGTACATATGGGATAAAATTTTCTTCATGTGCAAAAACCTTTGGTGATGCCCCTGTCTCAATTTCACAATAAACTGTAGGACATACTTGAGAAACATTACCAATATCACTTGAACCACTTGCTTCTTCATCTCTCTCCACAAAGTCATGAATACCTAATAATTCTAAATTCTTACGCATTCTTTTACGTAATTCCTCATGATATACTAAATTATCATAAGAATTTTCAAAGTTGTGATAGCTGACATCAGTTCCCGTCATCAAGGCTGCTCCTTTTGCGCAATTGATAATTTTCTGTGTTAGTTCTTTCAAATAAGAACGTTCCTTTGCACGGATATAGAAACGACAGCTTCCTCTATCTGGTACTGTATTACAGGCAACACCGCCTTCTGTAATAATACCCGCAACTCGTGCATCACTACGCATATGTTGACGCAAGGCATTCACTCCTGCAAACATCAGTTGCACTGCATCTAAAGCATTTACACCATTTTGTGGATAAGCTGCTGCATGAGCTGCAACCCCAGAAAAACTAAATTCAAGAGAATCCATAGCTAATGTCACAACATGCAAATTATTTTCTGCGCCTAAATGCATCTGAAATACTGCATCAATGTCTTGAAATGCACCACGATCAACTAAGTCACATTTCGCTCCCGTGGTTTCTTCTGCAGGAGTTCCTATCAATACAATACTTCCTGTAAATTCTTCTTTTATCTGAGAAAGAACTGCAGCAGCTCCTAAAGTAGAAGCCGCAATCCAATTATGACCACATGCATGAGCATTTTCATTTTTATCTATTCCATATCCAGGTAAAGCATCATATTCCGCAAGAAATGCAACCCTAGCACCTTCCCCATTCTTTAATTCTGCTCGAAAAGCAGTAGGAATATCTAAATAAGGATAAGTAACTTCAAATCCTAATGTTCGCATTTTATCCGCAAGATACTTGCTGGAAATAAATTCTTCATTACCTAGTTCTGGATGTTCAAATATGAACTCACTGACTTCATCAATCATTTTTGCTAGTTTCTTTTCTACTATGCAGATTTTATCAAATACTTCCATAATAAGAACCCCCATTTCATATTAGTATTTTATCTATTTTACATTTGGAAGAATACACACTTTTTCTATCTTTTTATACTCTTGTTGGAAACTATATATAAAATATAAAACACATCCTATCATCGCAAATATTAATAATATATGATAACTATCTATAAACCAAATTAGAAAAATCAGAAATAATATAACTACAAAAAAATGCAATTTAAGTGTAACTTCTAATGTTGCGCAAAATTGCCAATAGGCAAGAGTTTTACGATCAAATAATCTAAACATCCTCTGTAATGTCTTATCTGCACCTTTTTTATATGTTTCCATCTGCAATTGTATAGGAGAAAATCTTAAGTTTGGAAATAATTTACTTAGAACCATTTCTCGATACACTTTACGTTTTAAGCTATAAGGTAAGAAAATAAATAATCCAAGTAAAACAACTATACAGAAAATAGATATCATATTCCAAGTAATTGAAAAAAACCAATCCCATTGATAACTATTCATAATGCAGAAAAACAAGAATACTGGTACTATTGTCTTTGTGACATTTACAACTGTAATACTTCCCATAACAGCCAAGTAACCCTTTGCGGTCTTATAACAGCTATAACAATAACCAGTCAAATACAATATTTGTATACAATACAAGGTACAAAGAAAAGAAATAGATATATTTTCAATCAATTGATATAATACTACTCCAAATAAGAAAACAAGTAATTGTACTGTAATTAAAACAACTAACATAAGAAGATAATTTTTACGATATGTAATTGGATATGCTAAACATATTTGCCATGATTCTGTTCTTTCCTCATCCCCAACAATATTGTAAAATAATGCTTCGAAGAGGAAAAAACCAAGGAGTAGGTACTTCTGCATATTGGTTGGTTCTATCAATATATCAGAACTAACATATATCATATAAAATACAAGCCCTAATAATAGACCATATTTCCACTTACTATTTCTAATAATCTTTAGATATTCATATTTCATCATATTAACTATCCATTCCAAAGAAATAATCTTTAATTTCTTCTTTTTGTTCAGTATCCATCACTAATTCTTGCCCATCTAAAACAATCAAACGATCTACTAACGGCAAAATATAGGAAGTTGTATGACTAGTAAGCAAAAATATTTGATTTTGTTTTTTCTTTTGTATCCATTCACACAATTTCTCACTGCTTTTGGCATCAATCGCAATAAATGGTTCATCCATTATTATTACATCTGCATTACTTAATAAGATACAAGCAATTCCTGCCTTTTGAACCTGACCTGAACTACATTGATCTATTCTTTGAGATAAATAATCAATAGACAGCATATCTAAAACTTCCATTACTTCCTGATCTTCTAAATCTAGGTTTCTTCCTTGAAAACAGCGATAGAAATAACGCAGATTCTCTAATACACTTAAATGAGGATAAAGAGGCTGATCAAATGGAAGATAACCAATTGTCATTTCTTTACGTTCTACACTTCCCTCATCTGCTGGTAAAAAGCCACATATTACATTTAATAAAGTACTTTTCCCAGCACCATTTTTACCTGTTAATAAAATACAGCCATCATGTTCATGAATTTCTATATTAATATTCTTTAAAATCCACTCTGTATCATAAGCAAAATACATATCTTTTACTATTAATTCTTTCATCTGCTTAACCCCTTTATAGAAAAGGTGTTGTTTTCACAACACCTCTTAGATAATTTTATAATGTTAAAGATGGTGCACTGTAAGTACGGCTAGCCATTTCATTATCTAACATATATAAGCTTTTTGGATCTGTTCCAAATAATTCGAATTTTTTAACCATATCCTCAGCATTCTTTTCTTCTTCTCCCTGTTCTTTTACGAACCAGTCAAGAAATTGCATTGTACGATAATCTTTTACATCATGAGCTGCTGCATAGATATCATTAATTAAGCTTGTTACATAACGTTCATGTTCCAAAGAAAAATCCAATGGATCTTTTAATGTCTTGCATTCTTTATCTGGTTTATCGACCTGACTTAATGTGATATGTTCACCATTATTCTGCATGTATTCTAGGAATAACATCGCATGATCACGTTCTTCTTGTGCCTGAATTTTATACCAGTTCGCAAATCCATCAAGTCCTTGTTCCTGATAATAAATTGAGAAGTCTAAATACAAATATGCGGAATACAATTCCTTATTAATCTGATCGTTTAATAATTCTGTAACTTTTTTATCTAGCATTTTCTTACCTCCTATATATTCAAATCTAGTATATACCTAAATTCAGAGGAATGAAAGCGATTTTGATAAAATCTATACTTTTGCTTTTTCTACTTTAATTTTCTTCTTTTTGATTGTCTTTTTATTCAATTCTTGTAAGACTAATTCACCTTTGCCATGCAATATATCTACATATGACTGATGATCCTGTACTTGAATAACACCAATATCATCAGCTGTTACACCATCAATTTCACAGATTGCCCCTACAATATCTCCAGCTCTTATTTTCTTGCTTTTTCCACCCTTCAGATATAATTTCATGATATCTTTACGAATTTCTTTTCCTTTTTCTTCTTTTTGTATTTCTGGTACACCTAATCTACCTAAAGCTTCTGTATCTACATTAACTGAATCTAATTCATTTACATCATGGATTGGTAATGTTGCCTGTAGATAGTCTTCTAATTCTTGCAAACGTTGAGTATCATATTCTGATACAAAAGTAATAGCTGTTCCTTCTTTATCAAGACGAGCGGATCTTCCAATACGATGGATATAGACTTCCGATTTATTTGGCATATCATAATTAATAATATGCGTAACATTCTCTACATCAATACCTCTAGCGGCTACATCTGTTGCGACAAGAATTCTTATTCTGCCTAAACGAAAATCTTTCATGTTTTCAAAACGATCTTCCTGCAACATTCCTCCATGTAATTTATCAACACTAATACCCTGATCATATAGATAGTCACAAACCTGGCGAACATGTTCTTGTGTTTTCGCAAATATGATACAAGATTCTGGACATTCTTTACATAATATTTTTAATAATAAATCTAATTTCTCATGTTCTTTCACACGATATGCATAATGTGTTATATTCGTATTAATTGTAGTATGTTCCTTCATTTCAACTAACACTGGCTGTTTTAGAAACATATTAGCTAACGATTGTATTTCTTCTGGAAGTGTTGCGGAAAACATACATACTGTTGCTGTTTTAGGAAGATAGGCAAATATAGATTGTATCGTTTCTATAAATCCCATGTTTAACATCTCATCAGCTTCATCAATCACGATATAACGAATATTATGTACATCGAAGGTTCCTTGTTGTAAGTGGTCTAAAACTCTTCCTGGTGTACCCACTACAACATGTGTTCTCTGTTTTAAATCCTGAACCTGAAAACGAAATGGCTGTTTACCAAAAACAGGTATCGTTTTTATACGCTTATATGCGCCTATATTATCAAATTCTTCTTTTATCTGTAAGGCAAGCTCCCTTGTTGGACTTAATACCAATGCCTGACATGCTTTTTCATCCCATTGCAAATCCTGTATGATCGGAATCGCAAAAGAAGCTGTTTTTCCACTCCCAGTTCTAGATTTCACAATCACATCCTTATTTTTTAGTATATGAGGTATCACTGCATCTTGTACTGGTAATGCTTCTTTATATCCTAAAGTAAGTAGTGCCTGACATATTGTCTCGTCTAAGTTATATTCTTCAAATTTCATATGTATCACCTTTGTATTCACTTTCTTACCTATTATACGGGAAATACCAAGGATTGGAAAGAAATATATAAAAATATCTAACTTATATCTATAATAGATAACTTTTAATAATTCATTAGATAATGAAAAAATGACGTAGATATATAATTCTTCGTCATTTCTCTAAGTTAAATTTGAAATTCCTTATCCTCTATTCTTTTTACTAAGTCTATGATTTTTTCTTTTATGCTTTCTATAGTCTTTAGAAATATTTTATCATCTTTTCCTGTAGGATCATCAAGTCCCCAATCTTCTCGATATTTACACGGAAGATGTGGACAGTTCACATTACATCCCATGGTAATTACAATGTCTACTTCTGGTATATCCGTTAAGAGCTTAGAATATTGTGTTAATTCCATATCAATCCCATAGGTTTCTTTCATTAAACGTACGGCATCCTGATTAATTTTAGGCTTAGTTTCTGTACCTGCAGAATAACTTTCAAAAACATCACTTGCCAGTTTTTTTCCAAGTGCTTCCGCTATTTGACTTCGACATGAATTATGCACGCAAATAAATGCTACTTTAGGCAATTTAGATTCCATAAATATCTCCCTTTCTCTCTTTAATTATAAACAATTAAATGTTCTGTGATAAGATTGATTTTACTTCATCTACTGATAAAACTTTTCCATAAGAAACTACCTTGCCATTTAAAACAAACGCAGGTGTAGTCATTACTCCATAACTTGCGATTTTAGCAAAATCACTAACATGTTCAATCGATATATCTAGGTTCATTTCATGTACTGCTTTTTGAATTGTTTCTTCTAAAGCAATGCATTTTTTACAGCCACTGCCTAAAATCTTAATACCTTTTTCCTGCTTCATCATTTCGGCTTGTTTCATTTTTTCACTACCACAGCCGTCTCCACAACAACATGATTTTTCTGCTTTTTTTCTAAATATTTTCATTCTGCTTCTCCTTTTCTTAAATTAACATAGTATGAAATATATTAAATACATATCCTACAAGAATAATACTTATAGTGCAAACAACAATAAATACTGCTAATAATTTAGGTTTTACTGCTTTCTTCAACATTATAATCGAAGGTAAACTTAACGTGGTGACACCCATCATAAAAGCTAACACAGTACCTAGCTGAGCTCCTTTTGCTAATAAAGCTTCCGCAATAGGAATAGTACCAAATATATCCGCATACATAGGTATCCCTATTATAGTTGCGATTATTACACCAAAGGGATTATCCGTTCCTAAAACAGATTCAATCCAGCTTTCCGGTATCCAATTATGAATAAATGCACCTATTCCTACTCCAACAAGAATATAAGGAAATACCTTTTTAAATGTCTCTTCTACTTGTTCCTTCGCAAACTCAATTCTCTCCTTTTTTGTTATAGATGGTGAATCTATGTCTATACTACTGGCATTTCTAATAAAATCTTCTACGTATTTTTCTAAATGCATTTTCTCAATAAGCGTTCCACCAACAACCGCAATGACAAGTCCAATAATTACATATGCAACTGCGACCTTTGTGCCAAATATACTCATTAATAAAACTAAGCTTCCTAAATCTACCATTGGTGAAGAAATCAGAAATGAGAAAGTAACCCCTAATGGTAGTCCTGCACTTGTAAAGCCAATAAACAATGGAATTGATGAACAAGAACAAAATGGTGTAACAGTTCCTAATAGAGCAGAAATAATATTAGCGCCTATACCATGAAAACGACCTAAGATTTTCTTAGTTCTTTCTGGTGGAAAATAACTTTGTATATACGATATCACAAAAATCAACACACATAACAATACTGTAATTTTCACTACATCATATAAAAAGAAATGAATGCTGCTTCCTAATTGTGAATGAATATCAATCTGAAACAACTTTAATACTTTACCAATTATTACATTTAACCATTCCATACCTAATATCTGATTCTGTATAAAAAACCAAATTGATTTTATTACTTCCATAAGTCCACCCTTCCTTCATATCAAAAAAATTTGATATATTGAACATTTTAAAAGTCATCACTCGATGACTCATTTACAACAATTCTTAATTTGTTCTGTATGAGGTACTATTATTTGTGATAATCGTTGAATTGCATATGCACTTCCTGTTGTACTTAAACTATAATGTGTCCATTTCCCGTCTTGTCTGCTTTGCACTATACCTGATCCACATAATATTTTCATATGATAGGACAACGCCGACTGTCCAATATTCATATCATCTATTAATTCACAGGCACACTTCTCGCCATTCTGTAATAGATTTAATATATATAGTCTTTTTTCATCACAGAGAGCTTTAAATATTTTTGCATCTTCTTTATATCTATTTTCCATACAACTACCTCACATCAAATATTTTTGATATGTTAATATTATCGTATCTACTTCATATTGTCAATAAACATTAGTTTTATAATAAAAAGAATGAAACAAATTGTCCATTCTTCAATATACATTATTTACATTTTCCTATAGGAATAATCATTGGCCGTTGTATTATCGGATCTTTGATAATTTTACAATTTAAACCATAAACTTCTCGTATAATATCTTCATTAATTATTTCTTCAGGTGTTCCATGAGCTAGTAATTTCCCATTAGATACCGCAAATATATAGTCTGCGTAGCGAGCAGATAGATTAATGTCATGTAATACCATGGCAACGGTTGTACCTTTTTTCTGATTTAATTCAGTTAATAAGTCTAAAATTTCCATCTGATAAGATATATCTAAAAATGTTGTAGGTTCATCTAACAACAAAATATCTGTATCCTGTGCTAATGCTAAAGCTAACCATACTCGTTGTCTTTGTCCCCCGCTTAATTCATCTACACATCGATCAGCTAAATCAGAGATTCCCATCATATCCATTGCTTCACTAACTATTTGATAATCTTCTTTGCTCATCCCTTTTAGTGGCTGACGATATGGAAATCGACCTCTAGCAACCAAATCAGCAACATTTATTCCTTCAGGTACAATAGGTGACTGTGGCATTAATCCTATATTTTTTGCTAGTGCTTTTGAAGGATATTTATATATGTCTTTATTATTCAAATATACAGTACCCTTTGATGGAGGAACTAATTTGCATAATGTTTTCAATAAAGTTGATTTCCCACATCCATTTGAACCGATTATCACACTAATTTTATGCTCTGGCAACACTAGATTGACATCCTTCACAATTGTATGATTTCCATATCCTGAAGATAAATGTTCTGTATATAAACACTGTGTCATATTAGCCTCCTTTATGATTCATTCTAAATAGCATAAGTAATAAATATGGCCCCCCTAGAATACCTGTAATAATTCCTACTGGATAACGAGCTGGTAATAAATTTTGTGCAACTAAATCTCCCGCTAATACAAGAATAGCTCCCATAAGACCGGCTTGTAACATATTTGCCTGATTTCCTTTGCAAATTCTAGTAATGATAGGGCCAGATAAAAAGGATACAGCTGCAATTGGACCACTAATGGAAGTCGCCACAGCAGAGAGAATAATTGCGTTAACAATCAACAGTAACTTTGTACTTTGAATATTTAAACCTAAAGTAGTCGCAAAATCTTCTCCCAACTGTAAAAGCATCAATCTTCTACTAAGATATAATAGAGAACCTCCCATGAAAATTACTACAACTATAATTCGAACTGCTCCTTCTATTGTGACATTATTTAAACTACCACTTAACCATCGCAAGGCATTTGCTACATCATATTGTGCTGCACGAAGTATAATATAAGAAATCACTGCTTGTAAGAATGCCTGAAATCCTAAACCGATTAAAATCATTCTGCCATTGTTTGATCCGATTCCCTGCGATAGACGATAGATTAGAAATGCTACAAGCATTCCACCTAAGATTGCACCTATAGAAACAGCATTTCCACTCCAATGAAGGATAAGAATACAAAATACAGCTACTGTACTAGCTCCAGATGTTACACCTATAATATCAGGACTAGCTAATGGATTACCTAACATTTTCTGAAAGGTATTTCCTGCCATACCAAAGGCTATTCCGCAAAATACCCCTGCTAACATTCTTGGAAAACGTAATGTATTAACAGTGAAAGATGCTCCTGGTATATTTTCATACAATAAGGACTGAATAACAGTATTTAGAGAGTAAAAAGTATTACCAAGCATCATGGATAGTGCCATAAGTATACATAATATAATACATAATATGACAGTAATGGTTATATTTCTTTTTCTCTGCTGATGATAAACACGTTCAATATTTTCTCTTGTCTGCTTTTTCATAAACTACGTATTTTCACCTTTCTAACAATATAAATAAAGACCGGAGCTCCAAGAATTGCAGTTATAATTCCAACTTCTAATTCTGCTGGACTTGCGATTACTCTTCCAATAATATCTGCACCTAGTAACAGTATGCTTCCTCCCAATGCAGATAACGGAAGGAGATAATGCATATTCGATCCTATTAATAATCGCATAATATGGGGAACCATTAATCCAACAAAAGCAATTGGACCAGCTAATGCTGTTGTAGCACCACATAATAGTACTCCTGCAAATGCTGCCATTGCTCTTACTTTCTTACTATTTATTCCTAAGCTTGTGGCTAATTCATCGCCTAACGCTAAAGTATTTAATGAAGATGATAAATAAAATGATAGAAGTAATCCTAAAATGAAATACGGAAGCAGTACTAAAATCATATTCCACTTAGCTCCGCCAATACTTCCTGTTTGCCAAAAACGAAAACTATCCATTACCTGTGAATTTGGTAACATGATTGTATTCACTAATGACATAAGTGCCATCGATGTTGCAGCTCCTGCTAGTGCTAACTTAATTGGAGTAGCTCCACTTTGTCCTACAGAAGCAATACCATAAACAAGTATTGCAGTTAACATAGCCCCTGTGAAACCAAGCCAGATATACTGACTTGGTGAAGAGATTGAAAAGAACGCAATTCCCACAACCACAAAGAGAGAGGCTCCTGTATTTATTCCTAAAATACTAGGATCTGCAATTGGATTTCGGGTAATTGATTGCATAAGACAGCCAGATACTCCAAGAGAAGCTCCTGCTAAAATACCAAACAAAGTTCGTGGTATTCTTGCCTGAACAACACTAATAGAAAAACTTTCTTTGTTTGTAAAGAATGCATCAAATAATATTTCCATGTCTACTGATTTAGAACCATACAAAATAGACAATACAGAAACAATAATAAGACAAAGAGAAAGAATCACAAACAAGAAATAAACATTCTGTTTTCTCATTCGTTTACCTTATCTGCAGCCTGCCCAATTAATGATAAATACTCATCAATTGTTGCAGAAATACCTAAAACTGTAGGAGTCGCAGAACCTGCTAATGCACTATTACTATCAATAACTACTACTGAGCCACGTTTAATAGCTGGAATTTTTCCAAAGATAGCATCTTTTTGTAAAGCTTTTAGGGTTGTATCATCACCATAAGTAACTAAAATATCTACATTATTTAAAATATCTGCATTTTCTGCGGAAACCGTCAAAGAGAAAGTCGTTTCATCTTTTCCCATTTCCTTAATATTTTCAGGGAATGATAAACCTAAGTCTGTAAGATAGGAAGCTCTAGGATCACTAGTTAAATATACATAGAATGAGCTAGTATCTGCTGGATTAACCCAAAGGAAAGCTCCGCTTTTGCCTTCTATCTGAGGATATTCTTTAAATTTATTCGCAATTAATTGTTCAGTTTCTTTAACCAATGCTTCTCCTTCATCTTTCATCCCCATAGCTTCTGCATTAATCGTAACTTGCTCTCTCCAATATGTCTGCCATGCTACACGTGGATATGCAACTACAGGAGCAATTTTACTTAAGGTATCATATTCTTCTTGTGTTAATCCTGAATAAGCAGCTAAAATGATATCTGGATTACTATCCGCAATAGCTTCATAATCTAACCCATCTGTATCATCGTAGACTACTGGCTCTGTTACTCCTAATTTTTCAAAAGCCTCCTGAGTCCATGGTGATAACCCATCTTTAGTTAATTCACCAAAATTGCCTTTTGAAACGCCAACTGGAGCAACTCCCAATGCTAATGGAACATCCTGATTTCCCCAAGCTATGGTTGCTATGCGCTCTGGCTTTTCTGTAATCGTTGTTTCTCCAAAAGCATGTTTTATTGTAATTGGAAATTGTGTAGATGTATTTGTATTTTTATTTTCATATTCATTAGTTGACGATGATGAACAAGCTGTTGTCATCAATAAGAAACCTGTAACTACTACAGCAAAAAATTTTTTCATATAAACCTCCATACATTGTTAGATTTAACTAACTTATGAAATAGTTATATCAGAACATAACATTTATGTCAATACCATATTATTTTAATAAGAATTATGAAATAAAAAAACTGAATCTAAATATGAATGATTCATACTTAATAATTCAGTTTCAATAATTTAAACCTTTAAATCTTTCTCTATATATTCAATAATCTGATTTTTCCCATTTGCTTTCACTTGATATAAAGCTTGATCAGCCTTCGCAAAAGCTTCGTGATAATCAAAACATCCTTTGACAGAAGCTAATCCTACACTATACGTAATTGTAAAACAAATATCTCCTAAATACATTTTTTTATTATTTTCACCTAAAAATAATTTCAGTTTATTTAAAACTTCCTTTACCGATTTATTAACAGAAAAAATTAAGAATTCATCTCCACCATATCGGCATACATAATCTTCCTCATCTAGTAATGACGCAATACGCTCTGCTGTCTGTTTGATTGCTAGATCTCCAACATTATGTCCATAGGTATCATTTATATGTTTAAAATCATCAATATCTATAATGCATAAATATGCTTCTGTATTCGGATAAGAAGCCATATAAAATTCATAATAATTTTCAAACATTAAACGACTAGGATAGCCAGTTAGAAAATCCCCTTTACTAAAAACATCTTCACTAACCAGCATATAATACTTTCTTTCTTTTTCCCTTGTATTTATCATTACTAGATGATTCTGATCATGTCCGATGAATTTACCGTCATTCTCATGTCTTGTTTCAAACTGAGTTTCAAATCCATTTACAGCTAAATTAAAAATATCATCAAAATTTCTCCCTAATATATTATCCCCAATCATTTCCTTTAGTGTTTCTGCATTCTGATTATAGTAAGAGCACTCTTCTGCTTCTTTATTTTTATATATGACTTCTCCTTGATCATCACTAATTACAATTTTATTTGGAATACTATTTAAATAAAACTCTAAACGTTCACGTTCATAATTTAGACTCTTCATTTCTGTAATATCCATTATAGTCACAAACCAGCAATTATTTTCTCTATCATATTTAGCTGTATCATGAACCCAGAAAATTGATCCATCTTTTCTTTGCATTCTAAATTCAAAATCTAAATCTTCATTATTCGCAATTTTTTCATCAATTGTAACCAAGATTGCAGATACATCATCTACTACGAAATCTGCAAATCGATTATTATGATTTTTCTCTATCTCTTCTCTTGTATAACCAATCATCTCATAGAAATAATCATTAGCATAATTAATTGTTGAATATTGATCATTTTTACAATGTAAAACTCCTGCATGTATATGTTCTAAAATGCTTTTATATTGATTAAACATGTGTTTCTTGCCACTCAAAATATAATTAAATATACTCGTAACTAAACAAGAGTTTTATAAAACTCTTGTTGTAATTTAAGACAATTTATTCTTCTATTCTTGTAAATTTTTGTAGTTAATACAGTCGAATTAGTATATTTTTTGAGTGGATCCTCCTTTCTATAATTTTCAATAACTATTTCATAATTTGATTTTTGCGAATTTATTCATGTTTTATATTACACTCATAGATAGCGATCTTAATTGTTTAAAGTATTATTACAATCAGTCTTATCTATTCTATCATAGGTTACACTTCGATGCTATAGTTATGAATCAATTTATCACATATACATAACATATTTATTAAACATTCTTCTTTTCTTTCCGATATTTTTATCATTTAATGAGAGCTAAATTTAATATTCAAACTTATACGCATCTATAATAATGAACAAATTCATTAGGAAAAATTTATGGTAACGTCTACATTTGTATCTATACCATTTAAACATCTTAAAATAGCTAAAACATCATTTTCTTTTTTTACAGCGACTTTAGTCTTATTAAAAAGTAATAGTATTTTATCATTAATTAAGTCGTTATATTTAATAATGTCTTTTATCATTAAATCTATCCTCCTGTCTTATAACTATAATACACAATTACACATATTTTTACAATATATATTGCACAGGAATTAAAGTGTATATAATGTTTCTATTTTCTAATAATATTTAGGTGTTTAAGATAGGAGTGACACTTATGGGATTTAAAATAGAGAAAGAAGAATATGTAAATAAAACATTTCGTATAGAAAAGAAACTTGTTGAAAAATTAGAAGTAATCTGTGACCAGAAAAATATTTCTTTAAATAAACTTGTAGTTAAATGTATTAAATATGCTTTGGATAATTTAGAAGATGAAAAAGAGAACTGAGATTAGAAATATTATTAAGATAAACGTTTCAAATCATAACCACGCCTAAAAGACGTGGTATGTACTCGTCCTAAAAGGACATAATG
>OLQY01000321.1_pt1 | contig 60654 bp, 62 predicted proteins | sample 1672851 | NCBI WGS metagenome assembly OLQY01 (sample SAMEA3136730, study PRJEB25190) | human gut metagenome
CTATGAGCAAGCTCATGTGGGCTTAGACCTTTTGACCCTGGCATCATAAAAATTATTAGCCCCACTTATCAATGTAACGAAGAAAATATAATCAATGAATTTATTTACAAGAGCCGGAAATATGCTTATTATCTACATTGTAGGTTATGATCTTCAGGGATCATTGCCGGCTCTAATTATATAAAGTTGAAAATTCTTCAAAGATGCATTGCAGGACGGGAAACCTGTTCAGCCGATGATTCGGTCAATGTATCTTTTTTATTTACGTGAGCGACAGATCAGAGTCTGTGTCTGATCAAGACCCTGGCAGATGCCACGCTAACCTGAGAAACCCGTAAAGCGTGCTTCTCATATTTTCAAAAGTATAAGGAGGTCCCGGTATGGAAAGGACAAAAGAGACACTCAAAGAACTGATTCGTGCAGGCCGTGCAAAAGTTCCGGCTCACAAAGTGATCAAAGGCGGACAACTGGTAAATGTAATGTCAAGCGAGATCTATCCTGCAGATGTTGCAGTATATAATGATATGATCGTAGCGGTAGGTGATGTAGAAGATTACATTGGATCAGAGACAGAGATCATTGATGCTACAGGATATTATCTGACACCGGGTATGATCGACGGACATATCCACAGTGAGTGCAGCAAGATGAGTATTACAAGTTATGCAAAGGCAGTTGTACCGAGAGGAACAACCAGCATGATCTCAGGATTGGACGAATACATTTCTGTTTCAGGACTGGAGGGACTTCAGGAAGTACTTGCTGAGATGAAGCAGAGTCCGCTGAAAGTGTTCTGGGGTGCTCCTTATAAGACACCATACACGATCCCGAAATCAACCGTTGCATTTAACTTCACAGAAGAAGTTCACAAAGAAGTACAGAAATGGCCGGAGTGCTATGGAGTATGGGAAACGGTACGTGAGTTCCTGCAGGAGGAAGATGAAGATACACTTGGAGCAATCGTAGAAGCTTCTAAGAACCGTCTTCCGGTCTTTGGATGTGCACCAATGGCAGTAGGTAATGATCTGAATGGTTATCTTTGTGGAGGTGTTCGTCTTGACCATGAGAGCTACACACACGAAGAAGTAGTAGAGAAAATGAGAAAGGGAATGCACATGCTGATCCGTGAGTCATGTGTAACACATTTCCTTGAGGAAAATATCAAAGCGGTGACAGAAGTAAATCCAGCTTTTGCAAGAAGAGTCAGCTTCTGTACAGATGACGTAACCGCAACAGATATCCTTGAAAAAGGACATCTTGATAATGTAGTACGTCTTGCGATCAAGGCAGGTGTTGAGCCGATGACAGCCATTCAGATGGCAACGATCAACAGTGCCGAGGCTTACCGTATCGATCATCTGATCGGTTCCATCTGCCCGGGAAGAATCGCAGATATCCTGTTCGTAAAAAGCATTGAAGAATTTGAAGTATGCAAAGTCATGACAAATGGTAAGATGGTAGCGGAAGACCACAAGCTGACTTATGACCTGAAAGCACCGGCAAGAAGCAGCGTATTAAAAGGTGCATTAAAGTGTAAGCTTACGACAAAAGAAGATTTTGAATATAAGACAAGTATCCAGAACGGTGAGGCAGATGTCCTTGCAATGGATGTCAAAGGACCATTTGTCCGCAAGAGAAGAGATGTTGTCCTTCAGGTAAAAGACGGTATCGTACAGCCGGATCCGGAACAGGATGTTGCAATGGTATCCGTACTGGAGCGTTTCGGAAGAAATGGAAATAAATCTCTTGCATTTTGTTCAGGCTGGAAACTGAAAAAAGGAGCAATGGCTTCTTCAGCAGCACCGGATGATAACAACCTGGTTGTTATGGGAGTCAGTGCAGCAGATATGTCGATCGCAGCAAACTATGTGATCGAGCAGGGCGGCGGACAGGTCGTTGTTGCAGATGGCGAGATCGTAGAGTTCCTTCCGCTTCCGGTTGGAGGAATCGTAAGTGATGCTGAACCGGAAGAGATCAGGGCACAGGAAGAAAAGATCGACCAGGCAGCAAGAAGCCTTGGTTCAGATCTGCCGAATCCGATGATGTATATGTTCTTCCTGCCGATTACAGCAATCCCGGATTATGCGATCACAGATGTAGGACCGGTTGATTATGTAAATCTGACAACGTTTGAGCCGGTACTTGCAGTACGTGAAAAGTAATTATAATTATGAAGTCCCGACCGGGTGTGGGAGCATCCGGGAGGGAAAATAAAAAGAGAGAAGGAGGAGGCTGTTTAATTATGAAAGATGCAGCAACAATGAAAGCAGAATTAAAAAAACTGATCGACACGGCAGCAGGAAGAATCCCGGCTGACCTTGTTATCAAGAACTGTAAGGTCGTAAATGTATTTTCAGGCAAGATCCAGGAAGGTGATATTGCATTTTCAGGAGATCAGATCGCAGGAATCGGAGAGTACGAAGGAAAAGAAGTGATCGATGCAGAGGGAAGATATGCCGCACCGGGATTTATTGACAGCCATATCCATATCGAGTCTTCCTATGTATGTCCGGAGGAGATCGGACGTCTCCTTGTACCACATGGTGGAACAACGATCATGGCAGATCCACATGAAATCGTAAATGTATGTGGAATCGCAGGTTTGGATTATATGATGAAGGCAGCCGAGAATACAGTGCTGGATGTGAAGTATGAATTACCATCCTGTGTACCGGCAACTCCATGGGAACATTCAGGAGCAGTTATTGATGCAGAGGCAATGAAAGAGCCTATTACAAGAGAAGGAATCGCAGGACTCGGTGAGTTCATGAATTTCCCGGGTGTGATCAATGCAGCAGACAGTGATCTTGATAAGATCATCGTAGCAAAAAGAGAAGGAAAATTCGTTGACGGACATGGACCTGGAATTGCAGGAAAAGACCTGAATGCTTATGCCGCAGCAAGAATTGCAGCAGATCATGAATGCTCTACTGTAGAAGAGATGAATGACCGTCTTGACCGTGGTATGTATATCCTGCTCCGTCAGGGTTCTGCCTGCCATAATCTTCGTACACTGATTAAAGGCGTGACACCTGAGAACAGCAGAAGATGTCTGCTCTGCTCCGATGATCGTCAGCCGAAGACGATCCTTCATGAAGGACATCTTGACAATCATCTGCGTATCTGCGTGGAAGAAGGTCTGGATGCAGTGACAGCGATCCGTATGGCAACGCTGAATGCAGCAGAGTGCTTTGACTTGAAAGACAGAGGAGCCATTGCACCGGGATACCGTGCAGACGTAGTTCTTCTGGATGATCTGAAAGATTTCCATGTGAACCGTGTATTCATCCAGGGTGCGTTGGTCGCAGAGGAAGGAAAGTATCTCCCGGAGATCAAACGTTATGATATCTCCACAGTAAAGGGAAGTGTGATTGTAAAAGATTTCTCAGCAGAGAAATTCAAAATGCATTTAAAATCTAATAAAGTGAATGTCATCAAGATCCTTCCGGGTGGTGTAGTAACTGCCAAAGATACAGCAGAGATCCAACTGGATGAGAATGGTGAATTTGTAAGAAATCCGGAAGAAGATATCGTAAAGGTAGCCGTAGTGGAAAGACACCAGGGAACAGGAAATGTAGCTTGTGGATTCCTGAAAGGTTACGGAATCAAAGCCGGAGCAGTTGCCCTGTCTATCGCTCATGATTCTCACAACATCATTGTTGTCGGAGTCAGTGACGAAGAGATGGAATTTGCGGTGAACAGCCTGATCGCCCAGGAGGGTGGAATGGTTCTTGTAAGAGAAGGAAAAGTACTGGAAAGCATGCCAATGCCGATCGCAGGTCTGATGAGCGATCAGAGCGGAGAATGGGTAGATGAAAAGCTGACCGCAATTCATGCAAAAGCATATGAAGAGCTTGGAATCGCCGGAGATGTAGAGCCGGTTATGACTCTTTGCTTTATGTCTCTTGCAGTAATCCCGGAAGTAAAACTGACAGATATGGGATTATTTGATGTAACGACATTTTCATTTATACCGGTTGAAGCATAAGCATTGGAGAAAGAACAAATGAAAGAACCTATTCTTGAAATGCGTGGGATCACAAAGAAATTCGGAAGTGTGACCGCCAACAAAGATGTAGATCTGACACTGTATCCCGGGGAGATTCATGCACTCCTCGGGGAAAATGGTGCAGGTAAAAGTACCCTGATGAATATTTTGAATGGAATCTACAAGCCGAACCATGGAAAAATCTATTATAAAGGCAAGAAAGTTTCCATTCGTTCACCGAGGCATGCAGTCGATATGGGAATCGGAATGGTACATCAGCATTTCCGCCTGATCCCGACTCTGACGGCAGCAGAAAATGTATTTCTGTATATGCCGGACTGTAAGCTGATCCTCAATAAAAAAGAAATGGAAGAACAGATCGGAAAATGGTCTTCTGAGTTTCATCTGAATGTAGACCCGTCTGCGTTGATCTGGCAGTTGTCTGTCGGAGAGCAGCAGAGAGTTGAAATCGTCAAACTGCTCTGTCGTGGGGCAGAGATCCTGATTCTTGATGAGCCGTCCGCAGTTCTGACCGCACAGGAAGCAAAGGAAATGTTCCGTGTGCTGCGTCGGATGGCAGACAGTGGAAAGAGCGTAGTGGTTATTTCCCATAAAATGAATGAAGTTATGGAATTTGCTGACCGCATCACCGTATTAAAAGGCGGTGAGGTGGAAGATACCATGCCGGCATCAGAAGCAACTGTAGAACGCCTGACAAAAGCAGTTGTAGGAGAACGTGAATTAAAGCCTCATAAAAATGAAGGTGGCACATGCAGAGAGGAAGTTGTACTGAAATTGGAAAATCTGTCTGTAAAAAATGACAGAGATCTGATGGCAATCAAAAATGTGTCACTGGATATCCATGCAGGAGAAATTCTTGGAATCGCAGGGGTTGCAGGAAATGGTCAGAAAGAACTGGCAGAGGCTGTTGCCGGACTGAGAAAAGTAGTAGGCGGAACCATCACCATTCACGGGGAAGACGTGACAACACAGGGTGCAAAAGCACGCGTGAAGAAAAGAGTAGGCTTCATTCCGGAAGACAGACTGAGCATGGGACTGGTTCCGGGAATGAATATGGAAGAAAACCGTATTCTGAAAGAATTTGATCTGCCGAAATTCAGCAGACATCATATTTTAAAGAAAAAAGTGATCCACGATACCGTACAGGAAGAAATTAAACGGTACGATATCAAGACTGCCGGAGATAAAAGTCCGGTGTCCCTGATGTCAGGAGGAAATCAGCAGAAGCTGTTAGTTGCGAGAGAAATCGGAGGAGATCCGGTTCTTCTGATCGCAGTCTATCCGTCAAGAGGACTGGATATCGGTGCGGCAGAAGCCATTCATGAGATTCTTCTGGAACAGTGCAGGAAAGGTGTTGCTGTGCTTCTTATTTCAGAGGAACTGGATGAACTGTTTCAGATGTCGGACCGGATCGGAGTACTCTGTTCCGGTGAGATGATGGCAGTCATCGACCGCAAAGAAGCAGATTACGATACGATAGGAAGGCTGATGTCAGGTGAACACTATGAGAAATAAACTACGTTTAGAAAAAAGAGAATCAGTAAGTACGATTCGTATCGTACTTACGTCCATCCTTTTTACATTGATCGCATTTGCATTTTGTGGAATTATCATTGCATCAGTTGGGTTCAATCCGCTGGAAGTTTACGGGAAGATGCTCAATAAAGTATTCCTTTCAGGAAAAGGAATCCGCAAAATGATCAATGCCAGCCTGCCACTGATGTTCTGCGGACTTGGTGTGGCACTGACATTTAAAATGAATCTGAATAATATCGGTGCAGAAGGACAGTACGCCATGGGAGCCATTTTCGGTGGAGCTTTTGTACTTTACGGACCAGAGATCCGCGGTATCGGAGGCGGAATCATCCTGGCAGTGATGTGTTTCCTCGGAGGAGCATTCTGGGCATTGCTCTGTGCGATCCCGAAAGCATACTGGAATGTAAATGAGAGTATTACAACTCTGATGCTCAACTACATTGCACTGATCATCTTAAGTTACCTTGTTCTTGGTCCATGGAAAATGCCGGGACAGAATGTAGGTCAGACGAAGAGAATCCCGGTTGGACTTGAGATCCCTGAGATCAATGGAATCAGTGCCGGAATCATTCTTGGAATCGTGGCGGCGGTTGTAATCTTCCTTGCATATAAGTATACAACAGACGGGTATCAGTTATCAGTGATCCGCAGCAGTCAGAATTCTGCAAGATATGCCGGAATCAATATTAAAAGAAATATCATTCTTGCACTGGTGATCAGTGGAGGACTTGCCGGACTTGCCGGCTATGTACAGTATGCGGGAGTTTCACACCGTATCATGGAGCAGATGCCGAACAATGCCGGATATACCGGAATCGTCATCGCTTATCTGAGCCGCCTGAATCCGCTGGTGATCGTGATCGTGTCAATTTTATTTGCGGGACTGCAGAACAGCAGTGCCACAGTGCAGATCATGGGTGTGCCGACGCAGATCGCGACAATGATCCAGGGAGCGGTTATGATCTTTGTGATTGCAGGAGATTTCTTCCAGCGTTATAAGATTGTTGTAAATAAGGAGGTGAAAGCATGATCGCATTAATCATTTCATTATGTTCGGGAGCAATCGTCTATGCAGTTTCCGTCATGTATGCCGGGATCGGTGAAACCTTCTCAGAGCGTGCAGGTATCATGAATCTTGGCGTTGAAGGGGTGATGCTGATGGGAGCAGTCAGTGGTTATATCACTGCAGTTCACACACAGAATCTGTTTTTATCATTTCTGGTCGTGCTTTTGACCGGAGCTGCATTAGGTCTTGCATTTGCATTCCTTACCGTAACGCTGCAGTCAGATCAGACTGTATGTGGTATGGCAATGCTGATATTTGGAACAGGATTGAGTGGATTTATTGGAAAAGATGTTTCCGGTGTGGCTGCCAATCTGAAGTTTGAAAAGATCGCAATTCCTGTACTTTCTAAGATTCCTGTGCTTGGAGATATTTTCTTTAAACAGAATCTTCTGACATATGCAATGTACTTTATCATTCCATTATCTATGTTCTATATTTACAGGACAAGATATGGACTGAAGCTGCGTGCGTTGGGTGAAAATCCGGCAGCACTGGACGCAGCGGGAGAAAATGTATTTGCGATGCGTTATGGTTATATCATCTTCGGATGCATGATGATGTCGATCAGCGGGGCGTGCGTTTCGCTGGCAAATACAAACTTCTGGAACAGCGGAATGACAGCCGGAAAAGGCTGGATCGCATTTGCACTGGTTGCATTTTCATCCTGGAATCCGGTCATGCTGATGTGGGGAGCATTGCTCTTCGGATTTATCAGTTGTCTCGGAAGTAATCTGCAGATTTATCTGCCGTCTGTTCCAACGGAGGTATACAGTATGCTTCCGTACATTGCAACTGTGATCGTATTTATACTTTCAACAGGAAACTTCAGAAAGAAGCATACCGCAGAGCCGGCAGCTCTTGCAAAACCTTATGATCGTGAAAGCCGGTAAAAAGATCTGAAAAGAAAAATAAAAAGATTGATAAAAACCGGAAAAAGAGGAGGACAAAATGAAAAAGAAATTACTTAGCTTATTAATGGTAACAGCCCTGACAGCAAGTCTTGTGGCAGGATGTGGATCTAACGGAGATTCAAAAGATAAATCATCCGGTTCAGACAGAGAAACCAAAGATGTATCGGAGCTGGTGATCGGTGAGATCGAATATTCCGTTATTGATGATGGCGGCTGGGCTCAGTCTATGCATGAAGGTCTTGTAAAAGCCTGTGAGGATCTTGGAATCGATACAAAGACAAATCTTCTGACAATGGAAGAAATCTCAGAGGAAGATACATCCCTGATCGAGTCTACAGTGGAAGAGCTTGTAGATGAAGGTGCAGACATTATCTTCGGATGTTCTGCGGGATATTCGGCAATCCTTGCAGAGCTTCAGCAGGAATACCCGGATGTTATCTTTGCACAGCAGAGTAACGATGTTTATGATAACATCATTGAGTTCCAGATCCGTGGATATGAGGGAGATTTCCTGACAGGTTACTTATCAGCACTGATGAATGAAGGATCTAATCAGCTTGGCTTCTGTGCAAGTATGGATGAGGCATCTGTCCGTACAGCAATCAATGCTTATGCACTTGGCGCAAAATATGCAAATCCGGATGCCAAAGTTCAGGTACTCTGGGCTGACAGTTGGTATGATCTTGATGTAGAATCTCAGAATGCCAAGACACTGATCGACAATGGAATCAAATATATGGGAATGGAAGCTTCTTCACCTGCTGTTCCGCAGACCTGTGAAGAGAATGGTGCATTCTGTATCGGTTATAACGTAGATATGCAGGCATCAGCTCCGAAGGCAGTTCTTACATCTTTTGTATGGAACTGGGCTCCGATCTTTGAGGATATCATGAAAAAGACAGCAGATGGAACAATCGATATTTCAGCGAACTATTATGAAGGAGGCGAGTGTGCTGCACTGGCTCCGTTCAATAAAGATCTTGTTCCACAGGAAATCCAGGATAAAGTTGAAGCACTCCGTGAGAAGATCAACAATGGTGACGTACAGGTTTATGCCGGAGAACTGAAAGACGATCAGGGAAATGTACTTGTAAAAGACGGAGAAGTAATGTCTGATGATGATATCCTTGCACAGGACTTCTTTGTAGATAATGTCATCGGTGGAAAGAAATAATAATTCCCAGGTGGATGTTTAAGAAGAAACAGCGTCAGAATAAAAGACTGAAAAAATCAGAAAAGGTCAGAAAATCAAAAGGCAGACGGTTCGACTGGATCGTCTGCCCTTTGACTATCAGAATATGTAGAGATGCTGGTAAAGGATCCGTTCGAGATCTCTCTGAAAGAAGTCTTGGAGATTTGACTACCAGAATATGCAGAGATGCCGATAAAGGAAAGAGTCTCTGTTTTGTCGGGGATACACATCAGAGATTCAGCATGTCTTTTTAGCAAATTGTAGATATAATTCAAAAAAAATATTTTTTTTGAAAAAAATAAAAAAAGTGCTTGCATTCCTGAAAGAACTATTATATAATAACTCTTGTCTTAAGGAAAGGACATACAACTTAAGAGAAGCGCGATTAGCTCAGTTGGTAGAGCACCTGACTCTTAATCAGGGTGTCCAGGGTTCGAACCCCTGATCGCGCACTTAGAATCACTGTTTTTGCAGACCAGAAGCTGTGGGGGCGGTGGTTTTTTTGTGCGTAAAATGGTGGTTTTTCGGTATTTCAACCATTGAAAAAGAAAATCAGAAAGACAGACAAGGCAATCCGGAGAACAGTCATCTTTGCCGCAGAATTGGTCGCGAATTGGTCGCGAGCCAAGTAAAAAGACCGAAATAACAGAATATCGTTTATATAGACAGTATTGGGAAAAGAGATTTGTATGTTCCCGATACTGTCTTTCTTTGTAAACGTATATTATTTTTTTAATATATATAATGTAGGAAAAGAGGTGAAAGGAATGTACATTAAAATTTATACCAAAAGTCAACTGATTCTTTTAAGACGGTTAAAACCATTGTTGAAAAAGAAATATCAACTTCCAAATGAGATTTTGGATAAAGTAGAAGCGATTTTGGAAGACAGGAAACTGGGAAAAAGCGGTTTTGTAGCCATACTCCTAGAACCTATCACAAATGATATAACAGGTATCAAAGATATTCTCGATTGCTATCCACGAAAATTACATATCGGAGAAGATATAGAGGATGTATCTGTTATAGATGACGGCAACTGGTTGACTAGACATAGAGAATGGTATTTGGATACATTAAAATTACAAGACGATGGAAGTAAGGTATATGCCATTTATTCTATGACTTTAAAAACCTTGTACGGACAAGAGCATTAACTAATCTTCTATCACAGGTGGAATGTATTCAATTAGTTCATAAAGGTCACAATCCAGCACATAACATAATCTCAATAAAATATCAATATCTAAACGTTGGATTTTATTATCTCGATAATTTCTTAATTGTGTTCTCTGCATTTCAGCACGAAAGGATAATTGATTTAAAGAGATATTTCTTTCTTTTAAAATATCATCCAAATGTATCAAGATTTTCCCATATGATTCTTGTTCAGCCGGAAGGTGACGTAATGGATTTTCTTTTTTCATGTGTATTTACCTCCATGAAATCATTATATTTTAGTATGCCGTTAGTTGTAAGAATCATAAATATATGGTATCTTTATATATGGGTAGATATAAACTCATACAAGAAATATAAAAGACATGAAAAGGATTGACAAAAGAAAAGAGGTGAAAGGGATGTTTTATTATTGTGCAAAATGTGCCAACATTGAAAACGTAAAGACGAAAGACAATCAAGCAGTATGTAAGGTTTGCGGAAATGACATGCAGCCTGTACCGCAGGAGTATCTGATGGCAAATGGTTCATTCTTTAAATCTCAAGAATCTAGGAACGAACTCATTCAAGTAATCGAATCTGGTGAAAACTATGATTCTGAGATAGGTGCTAACAAAGAAGCAATCAAGAAAGAAAAGGAAGAAAAAGAACAGGAACGTATTGAGGAGACAAATGAGAAAATGCGACAAGAGCAATTTCACATGTCATGTCCTGTTTGTGGAAGTAAGAACGTCCAAAAAATTTCAACAGTAGGAAAATATGCTAAGATTGGAGTTTTTGGAATCTTGGGAGCAGATGATTTAGGAAAACGATGGAAATGTAATGTCTGCGGAAGTAAATTTTAAAGGAGTGATAAAAAATGGGAATATTAGATAAAGCTTTAAAAACAGTAAAAAATGTAGGTGACAGCCTTGCAGAATCAGCGGTAAACGTTGGTTCATCAGCAGGTACATCAGTACAAGAAAATGCGGAATTAAATTCTTTGAAAATGCAGATTAACGTAATTGAGCAGGAATTAGATGCTGCATACGTGCAAATAGGAAAGAAGTATGTTGACTATGTTGTAAAGACAGGTGATATGGGAAATCTTGATATTGCTGATTTATTAACCATGATGGATCCGAAATTGACAAGAAAGCAGGAGTTAGAGGAGCAGTTGGTTGAACTGGAAAAACGCATGAAACAAAATGCGGTTCTCAGAGAGAAAGCAAAAGTTGAAGCAGAGTTTGCAGAGGAGAAAACCAAACTCGATCGTGCACTTGCAATGGATGTCATCACTCAGGATGAATATAATTTCAAAATCAGCGTTGCCAAGAAAAAAGTAGATAACTTTGAAGAAATCAGAAGAATTGAGCAACAATGCGAAATGGGTATCATTACAAAAGAAGAAAAGAACGCAAAAATAGATGCACTTACAAAATAAGGTATAAAAATGTACGCATTGATTGGACTAATGTGGATTGTGTGCGGTATTTTTGTATCTATTAAATGGTTTAACAAGGCAGAAAAGAAAATGATACGATACGGAAGTGCAATGAGACGTCTTATATTCTCCATTTGGGACTGGGTATTATATTTTATAGTATCTATGATACTACTACTGATTCCTTTTGCGGTAGTATTAAGCATTCTGTTTCAATGGGGATGGCTGATTCAGATTATAGCCGTCATTGTACTGATTATTGTGATATACCGAATGGTCGCACGAAGAAAATAAGAAACGCTTATAGGGCGGACGGCAGTTATGTCGTCCGCCTTAATCTTTATAACAGGAGGTATTATGAAGCCATATATAGCAGGAGTTATTTTAGGGATTGTCATATTCAATACCATTTATGCAAATGTAGTTTTTTGGGAGGGAGTACATGAACGACAAAGAAAAAGCAATCATTAGTGGCATTACGGCTGTAATTACAATGATAAAGCTGATTGTTCAGCATAGAGGGCAGGTGAAAAAGAGAAATGTATAGAGTTTTGAAAAATGCGAAAGATTTTCAGCAGACCATTAAATCTTTTGAACAGTTAAATGTTTTGAAAGAACGTAAAATAACAGACAGAGTTATAGCGGAATTAAACTGTCTGAACGAGATGTACGGAGAAGAAAGAGATTTAGAAAAAGATCTCGGCGGATATCTGGTTTTAGTATGGGGAAATAAAGTGGAACGGGAAAAAGTATTTCAAAGGATATTAGAATATCACAAACTCCGTGCAGAAGAGTATGAATATATGGATAGAATCAAAGTGTCGGAATGTTCAGCGGTGGTAACATTCCGACTTTTTCTATGTTCCTCAGACTATGCAATAGAGATTGTAACAGTAGACAAAGAAGTAGACATTTCGGAACGATTTCAGAGTGAAGATAGATGGAATAAAGGACAGGAATGTTTAAATGTTCAGGACATTAACCAACCCCCTTATTATTTTGAGGGAACACCACTGGAATGGATAGATGAACTTACAACTTATCAATTCTTATATCCTTATGACTGGAATCAGTTATATCAGGAATATTGCGATTACATTTCTCGGCAAAGTGATGAGCAGATTTCAGTATTAAAATATTATCGGGATGATGATGGGTATTTGCGAAGAAAAGATGCAAAGATAGTTTTTTTGAAAATTAAGATTGCAGAGCCGACATGTGAAATAGTAAAAGAAATTTGTGAAAAACTTCTTTCAAACACCAGTATGATTGTGGAAAAGTATGTTTCTTTTTGTGACAGTGGCTTTAGAAAAGAAAAAGATTTTTTGCGTGACATTCAAAAAATCTTAGGAAGAAAAGCTAAGGTGACATTTGCAAAAGAGTTGGATGAAGCAACATTTCAAGGAGATGAAGTGTTTTTTGACGTGTTAAATAAGATGTGGTTAATATTGTAAAAATGAAAGGAGTACCTTCATGGAAAATTTAGTAAAACAAAGCAGTATTTTAGAAAAGTCAGGAGTATATAGCGAAGACGGAAAACACAGATATGAACTTTCTTTGATATATAAGGGAATCAAAGGAAAAAAGATTTTAGTTATTTCTATGAATCCAGCTTCATCAGATTTAATGGTAATGGATACCACTTCAAATTATTTACTGAATAATCTTGGGGTCATGGGATATTCTGAGATTGTTGTGTGGAATCTGTTTTCTGATGTGTGTGTAAAATTGAAGCCATCGGATACAACTCTTGAGGATGAAGAAAATAATAATGCATATCTTAAAGAGTTATTAAAGAAGAAAAAATTTGACACGATCATGATTGGATACGGAAGTGGATTCAACGGAAGTAAAAAGGTCGAGGAACGAAAGAAGCGGTTGTTTGAGATTATAAAACCATACGAAGAGAAACTATTCGAGTTGATTGATACGGAAGAAAAATATGCCGCTTTGAAAGATATACATCCTTTATTTGCAGGACAGCGGTTTTCTGGGAAATGGGGATTGCGGAAATATGAACTACCAAAATAGCAATATAATATGGGTTTTCACTAAATATAGTATCACCTTAAAATCTCATTCTAAATATTGTGTTTTTTCTTGACATCCTACAAATTATAGCGTATTATATATTCCATAGTTGAAAATGAAAGCAGAAAGATTTGCCTATGATAAAATGGAAGAGCGTGGAAGTCGCCAGTGATAAATAAGATGAGGAAGGCAAATAGTGTTTTCTGAATGATACATTCCTTTAATATTGAAATAGGACGCTTGATATTCAGGTTGCGAGTACACAGAAGCACGGATGCTACAAAACGTAAAAATATACTAATTGTTATGATACTATTAGTTTTATTTCTTATGCGTTGATGTAGCACCTGTGCTTTTTTTGTATCCGAAAAGTGCAGGGTTTTCCTTTTTGATTAAATTTAAAAAGAAAGGAAGATAGATCAATGAGAGATTTATCAAAAATCTGTGCACCTAAGTCGGTTCAAACAGCAAAAAGCAGAAAGGGCGAAGGCTATATAACGATCGTCAACTCAAAAAAAAATGGGAAAAGAATAGAATTGTTAAATAAATTGACAGATGTCATAAATTTTAATGATTCTGTCAAAATCGGTTTTTTAGAAAATGAACTTGTTATTGTGCCGACTGATGCCAATGTAGAACTCCCAATATTCAAATTTAAAAAGGTGGGAACAAAAAAAGTAATTTATTCTGCTTCTCTCGTTCAAGAAATTGCAGAAGTGTTACAACTGGATTTTAGCAAGCGTGTCAGCTACACAACTAGCAATGCAGAGATTGATGAAGCATTCGGCGTAGATGCGGTTTTCGTGAAAGGAGATGTTTGATATGGAAGCCAAGCTAATTTTAAGACAGGGAACCTCTCCATTCACCGAAAATTATCGTTATAAAATTCAAGACGGTAAATATGGACGCATGGAAGACGTTAAGAATGAATCAGGGGATAAAGTTCTAAAATTTGTCCCCTACGGTATGGCAATCCGAATGAAAGAAGTTGTGATAAATATGGAGACAGCCGAAAAACATCTAGTTCTCCAAGTTCCCGATAGTCACGGGAATATCACAGAAGTAAAAATGCCGAGAGAATATCTAACAGAACAAAAAATAACTGATTTGGTAAAATACGGAGCACAAGTAAATAAAAAAAGTGCTTCTATCTTGTTACAGTGTTTGGAAAATCTGGAACAAAAAGCACCTCTGCTTTACCAACACACAAAAACAGGATTCAGTATGGTAGGTAGCGTACAGGTATTTAAAGGGTTTCATTTATATTGTAATGATAAACAATTCACCAGCACCTACGCAGGTTCTCTAAAAATCGCACCACAAGGAAGCTTTGAATCTTGGACAAGAATGGTGAATCAAGAAGTGCTCGGTTCAAAACTGGAAGTTATTTTGGCATCGGCACTCTCAGCAGTCACCTTCGATTTCGTGCATGACATTTTTCCTACAGAGAACCTAATCATTTCCCTGTATGGTGGCTCATCCACAGGGAAAAGTACAGCACTTAATCTAGCCGTTAGTACAGGCGCATTACCGACAACTACAGAAGATTCTTTACTGTTGACATTTTTGGACACTGAAAATTCTCTCATGCGACGGATGGTAAGCGGATTTCCAATCGGTATTGATGAAGCAACAACATTGAAGAAAGATATAACCCGTTTATTGTATGCAATAGCAAACGGAAAAGAGAGATCACGCTTGACGAAGAGTTTGGACATCGCTGAAGCATCGGAATTTCATACTACCATTTTCACGAGTAGTGAGATTTCAATTTTTTCGTTGGCTGATAACAATGAGGGATTACAGGTCAGAGTAATTGAACTGAGTGAAACATGGACGAAAGATAGTGATTCCTCGGATGAAATAAAAAGGGTAACAAAATCTAATTACGGTTTTGCAATCCCTTTATTAGCTAAATATCTGCTAAAACTAGGAACAGTTAAAGTAGCAGAACGATGTTCTTTGTGGACAAAGCAGTTTTTAGAGTGCAATCAGACTAAAAAAGTCAACGCTCTGTATGGTCGCCTAGCCAAAAAAGTCGGGATTATATGCGCAACGGCGGAACTGGCAGAATATGCATTAGGTATAAAATTCGATACTACAAGCCTAATGAAATATTTTAGTGAACAGCTGCTTTCAACTCCAGAATCATTTGATTGCGGTATTCAAGCACATAATGCAATCATTGATTATGTAACTGCACATCCAGAAGAATTCGGAAAAAATATTCCGTTAAAAGAATCTGATATATACAAAAAGAACGGCTATTTCGGTCAGGCATCCATTAAAACCTTGTATGACGGTTCAACATCCAGCACCGTTTTACATATCAAAAAAGATGTGTTTGAAATGATTTTGGATAAGAATAAATTTCGGGATCCCAAAATTGTTTTAAAAAGGCTGAAAGAGTTGGGGGTTTTGGTGTCGGATAAAGATAGGTATATCAGCAAATTCACTGTTGCAAAAGACGGAGAAAATATTTTAGTTCGGGGATACCGTTTGTATGTGCCAAATGATGAGACACCTATAAATGATGAGGGTGTAACAACGGACGGACAAAAAATGACAGCGCACCGTCACCGAAGAGACTCTGAACAGGAAACACTAATAAAACCAGTCCGTAAAAAAAGGAACATAGGAAAACTGCGTAGACAGGCAGAAGAAAAATGGGAGGAATATAGAAATGACCGAAATATATAAATACGAATTGAAATTAAAGAGAAGCAGAAAAGCAATAGATTTAAGAGAATATAAAGCAGAAATAAAATTTGCCATACAGTCAGCTTTCAATGATACAAGCATTCGTGTGGTTGTCAGAAAGGAATATTACAAATTCTATTGCGATGAGGAAAAAGTTACTCGTGGAGTTTTAGTGAAAATAGGACGTGGAATTACAAGACTATGCCCACAATTATGTTCCTTCGGATATTTATACGTTCCAAAGGATAGAAACAAACGACCGATTTTACAGTTGTTTCGGCGAGCAAAACTGCAAAACTAGGAGGGATGAACTGTTGAAAGCGTACAAAAAGAATGTGACGGGATCTGTCAGACCTCGTCCGAATAAAGATAATATCAGATACTTTGATGTAACAATAGAACTTGGAAGAAATCCATATACAGGAAAAAGAGAACGAATTCCCTTTCGAGTTGACACGACAGATCGTGAAGAAGCCGAAGCATTTCTGACACTAAAAAAAGCGGAATACATACAAGGTGATTTAATTATGCCTAATAACATGACGGTGGAAGATTTGATGAAAGAATATCTGGAATATGTCAAAGCGCAAAGAAGCCCTGCTACAGGACGTGACTATTCAGAAAAGACAGCTACCTACATCATTCCAGAGTTCGGAAAGATGAAATTGCAAAAATTAGAAAAGGGAAAGATACAGCAGACGTATAATCGTTGGAGAAACATAAAATCACCTGCAAGTGATAAACCATTGAGAGCAGAATCAATCCGACATATCAACCGTATTTTTAAGGCGGCTCTAAATTATGCGATTGAAATGGAATATATCAAGAAGAATCCAACAAATGGTGTAAGAATCGGAAAAGATTTAACAAATAATCGGTTGGAAGTATATACAACGGATGAAATCAAGGAACTAAAATCTGTAGTAAAGGGCACAGATATGGAGTTGTCGGTTGCGCTACTATTTGATTGTGTAATGAGAAGAGGTGAGTTATTAGGATTAGCATTTCAAGATATTGACTTTGAAAAGAATATTGTCAAAATCAGACATTCATGGGTAGAATCCGAGGATAGCAAAAAACCTGTCTTAAAAGATTGTAAAACAGATGGCTCATACAGAGAAATGGTTGTCAGTGAAGAGACAATGCGACTTCTGAAAAGGCAAAAAGTATACTGCAAAACAATCTGTCTGAGAGAGGGAAAACCATTTACAGGTAAACAACGGGTTATTTGCAAAGAAGACGGAAACCCATTCTTGCCGAAAAGTTATACTTCTAAGTGGAATAAAACCTTGAAAAAATACGGACTCAGACATATCAAATTACATGGCACGAGACATAGTGCAATCAGTTGGTTTCTTTCACAGGGAGTACCGCTCCATATTGTACAGGCAAGAGCAGGTCACCAAGATCCTAAAATTACACTCTCTGCATATAGCCATGTAGCGAAAGATGACGCAAGTAGAGTCGCAGACCTACTGGATAATACGCTTTTCTCGGCAGTTAATGAATAAGCGTAGATGTGATTCCGATTCAGGAAAGATAAGTGGAGTTGCTACAAGATAGCCTTTGATTTGCGAAGCGGAGAGAAAAAAGATCCGAAAACCCGTTTTCCCGTCTTTGAAATCTAAAATTACAAAAGGGAATTTTTAAAGATTTTAAAAAGATTGACGGGAAATCGGGTTGTACGGGGATTTTTGAACGAGGCTACGAGCAAATCCTGTTAAGGATTGCGAGTTTTAAAGGTTATATGTATGAGGTAAATATTGTTTGGGAGTAGTGGTCGCAAGTCTGGTCGCAGATTTTTTGAATGAAGTTTATGGAGATTTTCCGATGTCCTTGAGAAAGGCATACACCAATTTTTGCCGCGAGTTTGTTGGCGTGAGTTTCTCTTAATCAGGGTGTCCAGGGTTCGAACCCCTGATCGCGCACTATCAAATCACTGTTTTTAGAGGCTTAGAACTCTGGGGACGGTGATTTTTTTGTACCTGAAAATGGGGTCTTCTGGGCATCTGAGGATGTTTGAGGATGTGTGGGAGGACATTGGAAAGGCAAGTCAAGAGAATCGGAAGAAAAGGACACTGTGCCGCGAATCTGGTCGCGAGTTGGTCGCGAGCCAAACAAAAAGTACCAGATGAATTTTATGCAAAGTTTGAAGGTGATTCGTATGATGGAATTTGTATGAATTTATAAAGAATCAAATGTAATTGCTATCGGGATTCATCAGGTGGGTGGATTATTACTCACCTGATAGAGTAATATAAAAAAGTATTGTTATTGAAGATCATAGATTGAAAAAAATGGTTAAAAAAAATAAGAATATCACTGGAAAATTGTGAAAAATAACGATAAAATGGAAATCAAAGAACGGTATTACAAAAGAAAGGAGAAAGCATATGGTAGCTCGCCTGGAAATAAAGTTGGCTGCAAAAGAGCCATTAAGTAATCAGATGGCTTCAGTATTTCAAGGAGTTCTTATGGAATTACTTCCAGAAAAATATGCGGCATATTTACACGAGTCTTCGTTGCATCCATACTCTCAGCACCTGGAAATGAAAGATAAGTGTTGGTATTGGGTTATAAACTGTCTGAATCAGGAAGCAACAGAAATCATTCTTATGAATGTATTAATGAAAAAGAATTCGATTATGCTTAAGAAGCAGAAGTTAGAAGTGAAGTTTACAGAGAAAAGATATTCAGAATTAGGAGATAAGGAATTGCTTCACAATTTCTATAACGAGGAAAAAAGCAGATATCTGAATCTCCATTTTATTACACCAACAGCATTTAAACAGGCAGGAAAATATTTATTTTATCCAGATCTTCGTTGTATGTATCAGAGTTGTATGAATAAGTATGATGCAGTTATGAAAGATGAGAGTATGATTGATGAGGAGACATTGGAGCAGTTATGCGAAAATTCGAGAGTGATCCGTTATGACTTGAAAAGTGTACCATTTCATCTGGAGGGAATAAAAATACCTGCATTTATAGGAAAGATTACCATTAAGTTAACAGGAACACAGACGCTTGCAAATTTTGCTCATTTGCTACTTCAGTTTGGCACCTATTCAGGAATAGGAATTAAGACTGCTATCGGGATGGGAGCAGTTAAAATATTAGATGAGGGGAGGAGAAGAGAATGACTGAAAACCAAGTACGATTAACGATCGGTGCGTTACTTCATGATGTTGGAAAAGTAATTTATAGAACAGGAGATGGAAGAAATCACAGTGCAAGTGGAAAGGATTATTTGGAGAACGAAGTTGGAATTAAAGATAATTTAATTCTGGAATCTATTGCATACCATCACGAATCCAATCTGAAAAATGCAAAAATTGCAGATGATTCCTATGCATATATTACATATTATGCTGATAATATCGCTGCATCTGCTGACAGAAGAGAAAAAGCGGAGGGAGAAGGCGGATTTGATAAAAAAGTACCTTTGGCAAGCGTATTTAATATATTAAATGGAAATTCTCAAAATTATCATTACAGTAGACAGATTTTGGATATTGAAAATGGAATTAATTATCCGACGGAAGAGCGGGTAGACCTGCAGGAAGATTTTTATAAGAAAATCCGGCAAAATCTTACAGATTGTCTGAAGCAGATTAATTATACGGAGGAATACTTGAACTCTCTGCTTGCAGTGCTGGAATCAAATCTTTCTTATATACCATCTTCTACATCGAAAAAGGAAATGGAAGATATATCTTTGTATGATCATATGAAAATTACTGCGGCACTGGCACAGTGTATAGAACATTATCTTGTGGAAAATCAGATAAAAAATTACAGAGAAAAGTTAATGATGAAGACTGAAAAATTATATGATGAGAAAATGTTTGTTTTATATTCTATGGATATTTCAGGTATTCAGAAATTTATTTATACGATTAATAGTGAAGGTGCATTAAGAAGTTTACGGGCAAGAAGTTTTTACCTTGAGATTATGATGGAACATATCATTGATGAATTACTGGAACAGCTTTCTTTATCAAGAGCAAATCTGATTTATTCCGGTGGAGGGCATTGCTATTTACTGGTTCCCAATACTGTTCAAAGTAAGAAGATAATTCAACGGAAGGAAGAAGAGACGAACCAATGGCTTCTTGATACTTATGGAATTGCATTATATGTCGCAGGTGGATATGCCGAATGCAGTGCCAATGATTTGAAAAATAATCCAACAGGAAGTTATTCAGAGTTATACAGAAAAGTCAGCCGGATGATATCGGAAAAGAAAAGCCATCGATATGGGAAGAAGGAACTTATCGCACTGAATACGCAGAAGACTAAAGGAGAAAGAGAATGTAAAGTATGTAGAAGAATTGCAGCAGTTTCAGAAAATGGAAAGTGTAATATTTGCAGGAATCTTGAGAAAATGTCAGGAAATATTTTATATGAAAACTTTTTTATCGTTCAAAGTGAAATACAGGAAGATGCATTACCACTTCCAGGAGAAAAATACCTGATTGCAGATAATGAGGCAGGAACAAAAAAGAGAATGGAAACAGCCTCTTATGTGAGATGTTATACAAAGAACAGGCTGTTTACTGGAAAACGTGTTGCAACAAAGCTCTGGGTAGGAGATTATACATCGCAAGATACATTTGAAGAGTTTGCTCAAAAAGCAAAAGGAATAGACCGGATTGCGGTTTTACGTGCAGATGTAGATAATTTAGGGAAGACTTTTATGAGTGGATTTGTGGACAAGAAAGGAGATGACAGATATGTGACATTGTCAAGAACTGCTACATTGTCGCGGCAGCTTTCTTTATTTTTTAAATATTATATTTCTTCTATTCTAGGTGATGGAGAAGAAACACGATTTGGGAACACAGGAAAAAGAAATATTACAATAGTATATTCTGGTGGTGATGATGTCTTTTTGGCAGGTGCATGGAATGATGTAATTGCGGCTTTTATTGATCTGCACAAGGCATTGGAGCGATTTTCGCAAGGGCAGATTAAGATATCCGGAGGCATTGAGATTTATCCGGCTAAATATCCGGTTCATGTTATGGCAGAACAAACAGCAGATCTAGAAGAAAAATCTAAATCAATAGACGGGAAAAATGCAATTACATTATTTGATGAGACAGGCACTTATACATGGGATGATTTCCTGAATCAGGTAATGAAAGAAAAATTTGAAACAGTGAATCGTTTTATGGAAATAACAAATGGATATGGCAAAGGATTCCTGTATCATTTATTGATAATCCTGCGGACTGAAGATGGAAGATTTAACAGAGCAAGATATGTTTATTATCTTTCAAGAATGGAACCAGATGAGAATAGTGATGAGAATAAAAAAGAGGCATATAAGAGATTTTCGAGAAAAATGTATGAATGGGCTGAGGATCTGAAAGACAGACGGCAGATCATAACGGCTATCTATCTATATGTATATCTGAACCGAACATCAGAAGAGGAGGAAAAGTAATGAAATTGACAGAAGAGACTTATATAAATCTGGCAGAAAAAGTTATCAATGAATTATCCAGAAGTAAAAAGATCGTGAGAGGAAGAGAGCAGCCCATTAAGCTCATTACGACTTCCAAAATACGAAATCTCCTTGCAATTATGATGGATATCAAAAATGATATTCTCGAAAGCGGAACAGAAACACTGACTCCAGAGCTTGCAGGAAGGATTCAGTATTTGAAAGTAAGGATGATATATGAAGCAGGAAGAGATGAAAGCGTAAAAGAATTTTTACGGATTTCACAGTTGATCGGTTGTGTGGATAAGAGTGGGACAAGTAGAAAAAATTATCTGCTGATCACAAGATACATGGAAGCACTGGTAGCTTTTCGTAAATTCAGAGGCGATGATGAGTAAAAATGATGATAAGCAAAAACAGGGAGGAATTACAATATGTATGCAAAAATACAGATTACAGGAACGATAGAAGCAGTTACTGGAATGCATATTGGAGGAAGTAGTGCATTTTCAGCGATCGGTGCAGTAGATTCTCCGATAATTAAAGATATTAAGACGAATAATCCAATGATACCGGGAAGCAGTTTAAAAGGAAAGATGAGAACACTTCTTGCTAAAAAATATAATTCTCAGGTCGGAGAGCCAGATGATGATGATGAAAGGATTACAAGCTTGTTTGGAAGTGCAAAAAAGAAAAATATCAAGCCGAGCAGAGTCCTTTTCTCTGATATGATTTTGGAAAACTGGGATGAATTGAAGAGGTACGGACTGACCAGCAGAACAGAGGTTAAATTTGAAAATTCGATCAAAAGAACGACTGGTGTAGCAAACCCAAGGCAGATCGAAAGAGCAGTTCGTGGTTCTAAGTTCCCGTTGGACATTATTTATGAAGTGAAAGATGAAGAAACGCTGAAAAGTGATATGCAGCTTTTAAAAGAGGGATTTCAGATGCTCCAGTATGATTACATCGGAGGTAATGGATCCAGAGGATATGGAAAAGTTAAATTTTATGATTTGGAGGCAGTTGTTGTTATAGGAAAAGTATCAGAAGAAACGATGGAAGAATGCAACAGAATATTAAGGGAAGTCTAAGGAGCGTGCAGCATGAACTATCGAATTTATAAATTAAAATTCAAAAATGGAGTTCATTTTGGAAATGGAACACTTGATGAAAGTGCAGTTACTTTTCAGGCAGATGTACTTTTTTCGGCACTTTATATAGAGGCAATCAAGCAAAACTGTGAAAAAAAATTTTATCAAATAGTGAAAAGTGGAGATTTGCGATTTTCTGATGCGTTTCCATATTTTGAAAATACGTATACAGTTCCAAAGCCAATATTGTATGTAGAACATAACATACAAACGGAGCAGGAGGACAGAAAGAAGTTTAAAAATATGACGTATATTCCTGTTGAATGGTTGGAAAAATGGTTGTCTGGTGCATTGAATCATGTAGAAGACCCAATGAAAAATCTGGGGAAAAAAGATCAGTATATAAAAGCAGCCGTTCGTGGTCAGGAAGATACACAGCTTTATCATGTAGGGATTTATCGCTTCAATGCCCAGAATGGATTGTATATTATTGCAGGTTATAATAAGGCAGATGATCTGCAGTTGTTGGAAAATCTACTTAGTGCTATTAGTTATACAGGAATAGGTGGAAAAAAAGGAAGTGGACTGGGAAGATTTGCGTGGGAGGAAGCAAAAAAAGGGACAGATTTTTTAATGAAGTATTTAAATCAGGAATCGGAAATAAAGATGTTGTTGTCAGGTGCATTCCCGCAGGAAAAAGAACTGGATCAATCATTAGAGGGCGCTTCATATTTGTTGAATAAGAGATCCGGCTATGTGGCATCAGAATTTTATGCGGAAGAATACAGGAGAAAAAGAGACTTGTATGTATTTGCAGCAGGTTCTTGTTTTAAGAATGAGTTTGAAGGCGATATATATGATGTTACTAATGGAGGAAGTCATCCGGTTTACAGATATGCAAAGCCGTTGTTTATGGGGGTGCCGAGATGAGTGAAAATTATTTGAAGCATTATGAAATGGAATTAATAATACTGTCACCGGTTTATATAGGCAGCGGAGAAAAAATTGGAAAAAAAGAATATATTTTTCTTCCATTAAAAAAGAGGGTGCTTGTTCCGGATCTTGGAAAGATGTATACGGCTCTGATGAAAAAAAGAGCAGACTGGGAGTATCAGGAATATATGTTGGAGGATACGCCAATACCATTGGGAATCTGGTTGAAAGATCATAAATTTACGATGCAGGATTATCAGTCATGGACAAAATATGAGATGAACAGTGGAGATGCACTTTTGGGAAATGGAGGTAAGCAGGGCAGAACTCATGAGATTCAATGTTTTATTAAAGATGCTTATGGAATGCCCTATATTCCCGGGAGCAGTATAAAGGGAATGATTAGATCTGCATTATTAGCATATGAAGTCAAGAAAAATCCGAAAAAATATGAAAATATAAAACAGGATATTTTATCCAATATAGGCAATAAGGCAAGTCGAACTAAATTTTTGCAAAAAGAAGATCTTGAATTAGAGACAATGGTATTTCACACTTTGAACAGAGAAGGGCAAAAAAGAGAAAACGCTGTGAACAGCATAATGGCTGGAATTATTGTGGGAGACAGTTCACCGATTGATCCAAAAAGATTAACGTTAAGTCAGAAGATTGACTATACGTTGTCAAAGACAGAAAGAACATTTCCTCTTTTGCGTGAAACTATCATGCCGGAAACGAGAGTTCTATTTGAACTTACGATTGATACGCAGATCTGTCAGTATAAAATAGAAGATATAAAGGCGGCTTTGGAATTGTTTAATGAAATTTGTTATGAGCGATTTTATTCTCATTTTGGACGAGGGGATAACCGGAAAGGAATAGTATGGATCGGTGGTGGTGTCGGCTATTTATCGAAAACGGTAATTTACAGTCTTTTTGACCGGGAAGCCGTGCAGGTGGCTCAGGGTATTTTTAAAGGAACATTATCAGAGAAAATTTTCAGACAGCATAAACATGATAAAGATCGTTCATTAGGAGTGTCTCCTCATGTATGTAAATGCACAAGATATAATAATCAATTATATGATATGGGAAAGTGCCAGTTGAGAGTATTGAAGAAAGAATAGACTTGAGGGGAGAAGAGTTAGCAAAGGGAAAAGTAATTAAAAGTGCGTTTTTGCTCCGCAGCCTATAAATCAAGGGCTGCGGGGAAATTTGGAGATTAAAAATAGCATTCACTTGGTTTGAAAATGTTTGCACCGCAAATTATAAAAATAGCCCTTGATTTATAAGGGGAATATGAGATAGGATAGAAAAAGAGAAATCCCCGTGAGGGGACGAAAACTTAGCTTTGAAAATGTGAACCAAACAAAATCAACACATAGAAAAAGAGAAATCCCCGTGAGGGGACGAAAACACCACGGAACATATCCCATGCAACCATAGGGAGTATAATAGAAAAAGAGAAATCCCCGTGAGGGGACGAAAACAACAAGTAAGTCATGCATTAGAAATGTGTAAACAATAGAAAAAGAGAAATCCCCGTGAGGGGACGAAAACTAAATTCCTGCTTCCTTTAATGCTTCAATAAAATTCTATAGAAAAAGAGAAATCCCCGTGAGGGGACGAAAACTTTGTCTAAAACGTCGTATGTAAAACCAAGATTCTATAGAAAAAGAGAAATCCCCGTGAGGGGACGAAAACCATTTCATGCCGTTTTCACATGTTCCAATAATCATAGAAAAAGAGAAATCCCCGTGAGGGGACGAAAACATTTCCTTTATTGTGTGAAACATAAAAGCACCTCCTATAGAAAAAGAGAAATCCCCGTGAGGGGACGAAAACGTATACTTCAAAAGCTTTTCTTGTAAGCTCGTTCGTATAGAAAAAGAGAAATCCCCGTGAGGGGACGAAAACAATCGCCTTTCCTCTTTTGGTCGCTCCGTTTCCTATAGAAAAAGAGAAATCCCCGTGAGGGGACGAAAACTAGTTCCCTGATGATACGATACGTCTACTACATTAATATAGAAAAAGAGAAATCCCCGTGAGGGGACGAAAACTTTAATGTGTACTGGTTGATTCTGTAATCATCTTTATATAGAAAAAGAGAAATCCCCGTGAGGGGACGAAAACTTTCAGACTTTATAATATTTATTTTTTTTGATTTATAGAAAAAGAGAAATCCCCGTGAGGGGACGAAAACCATATACTGGCGAGAAAGCTATATACAAAGAAATGATAGAAAAAGAGAAATCCCCGTGAGGGGACGAAAACTCCATTATGTCTCCTGGTTGGACTTTGAGATATGCATAGAAAAAGAGAAATCCCCGTGAGGGGACGAAAACTGTACCGTTGGAATTTACGATCATTCTATTGTCAATCATAGAAAAAGAGAAATCCCCGTGAGGGGACGAAAACATTCAGCCTTTTTAATGATTACACGGAAAAACTCTATAGAAAAAGAGAAATCCCCGTGAGGGGACGAAAACTGGTTAGGTGCTAAACTTTATAAGTTTTTCAGTTTCGCTATAGAAAAAGAGAAATCCCCGTGAGGGGATGATACTTTGAATACCAAAGATAGAGTGATGACGAGGAAAAAGAATAAGAAAGGAGGCAGATTATGAGTTATTTATATGTATCAGATCAGAGTGCAGTAATTAGTTATTCGGCCAATCGATTTCAAGTAAAGTATAAGGATGGTATGCTGAAAAGTATTCCGGCAGAAATGTTGGAAGTGATAGAAGTATTTGGAAATGTTCAGATTACAACACAATGTTTGCGGGAATGCCTGCAAAGAGGAATCAATATCATCTATTATTCGACTAAGGGAGCGTATTTTGGAAGAGTTATATCACCAGGTCATGTGAATGTCTTTCGACAGAGACGGCAGGCGGAGTTGGGAAAAGATGAAAAGTTTTGTCTTGAATTTTCTAAAAAGATTATTGATGCAAAAATACATAACCAGATAGTAGTCTTGCGTAGATATGCGAGAAATAGCAGAGAAAATATTGACAGACCGGTTGCCGAAATGAAATATATGCAGCAAAAAGTTGTAGAAATGGCAAAAAGTGTAGATCAGTTAATGGGATATGAGGGAAATGCAGCGAGGATTTATTTCAGAACGTTAGGAAAATTAATTGATCCGGAATTTGCCTTTACAGGAAGAAATAGAAGACCTCCATTAGATCCGTTTAATTCAATGTTGAGTTTGGGCTATTCAATCATTCTAAATGAAATATATGGAAAGCTTGAAGGAAAGGGGCTTAATCCATATTTCGGAATGTTGCATCAGGATCGTGAAAAGCATCCAACTCTTGCCAGTAATATGATGGAAGAATGGAGGGCTGTTCTGATAGATACAACAGTAATGGGAATATTAAATGGACATGAATTAAGTGTAGATGATTTTTATTCGGAGGAAAACAAGCTTGGAGTATTTTTGTCAGATCGGGCATTTAAAATATATTTAAAGAAATTAGAAGAAAAATTTCGTTCAGATAATAAGTATTTATCGTATGTTGATTACAGCGTAAGTTTCAGAAAAGCATTAGATCTGCAGGTAAATCAATTGGCAAAAATGATGGAGACAGGAGATCTGACATTGTATAAACCAGTGAAGATCAGGTGAGAATATGGAAAATTATTTTTGGAATACAGAAGAGCATGAAGAAAAAACGATCTATTTGTTGGTAATTTATGATATTGTAAGTAATAAGCGGAGAAATGCATTTGCTAAGACAATGAATGGATATGGATTCAGAGTACAAAAATCTGCTTTCGAGGCAATGGTGACAAAGGCACTTTACAGAAAATTGTTAAAAGAGATTCCAATGATGATTGATGCAACGGAGGATAGTGTACGGGTGTATAAACTACGAGGAACTGGTGAAGTCAGTCTATTTGGAATGAATGAACAGATAAAAAATGAAGAAGTGCTTATCATTTAAATATTAAGAATTGGGTGGAAAATTGGTTATGGAAAAAGAAAATATATTAATTGCCTGTGTAGGGATTACAGATCCGATCAGAAGTGATTATGATGGACCGATACTTCATATAACAAGATATTATCATCCGAAAAAAATATATATGATTTTAAGTTCAGAAATTGCGGAAAGAGAAAGAAAATGGAAATATAATGAGGAAGCAGTTCATTTACTGGTGCCGAAATGTGAAATTATTAAGATTGAAACCGGAATAGAGGATCCACATAGTTATGATAGTCTGGCAACAGAATTCAGGACAATTTGTGAGCAGGTAAAATATGAAAATCCAGGCAAAAGAATTCTTTTAAATATTACATCAGGAACACCACAGATGGAAACGACCCTTGCGATGATTGGCATGGGTGAGCCTGAGATATATACATTGATTCAGGTTACGACACCGGAGAAAAAATCGAATCATAATCAAGCATTTAATCCAGAAAAAGATGATTTGAATGAATGGTTTGAGGGAGATCTCGATAATATAGGAACAGAGCCAAATCGATGTCTCACTCCGCAGCTCTATAATTTTCGGACGCCGGTTATTCAATTTCAAATTCGCTCATTGATTGAAAATTATGACTATAATGGAGCGTTAATGCTATATAAATTAAATCAAGACATTTTACCAGAAAAATTGGGTATACTTTTATGTCATGGTGAAAAACGGTTATGTCTTGAATCTGAAGAAGCAATTAAAGAGGCGAGAAAGTGTGGTCTGGTTAAAAATTTATTTTTGAACGGAAGAAGAGATATTGCAGAACTTGTTGATTATTTTAATAGTATGCATGTGAAAGAAAAGCGTGGAGAACTAAATGATTTTGTTATGCGATTGGAAGTGTTGGCAGAATATTTGGGATTATTTATTTTAGAGAAGAAAATGAAGATTTCTGTAGATCAGATTTCTTCGGTAAGGTCAAAAAGGAAAAATGCGACCAGGTTTCTGAATGAACAAAAATGCAAAGAATGTATGCCGGGAATTGAAGAGTATTTTGTGCAAAAATATTTCTTTGAGGAAGAAAAAAACAGATCTTTTCGCTGGGGAAATGCATTGAACAGTCGGGCAGTTGTTAATCTTGTCGGCTATCAAAGTGAAAAAAAGGAAATTTATAAAAAGTATGCAATTCATGTGGATGAGATGCGAAAATGGCTTTCGTTATGTGCACGTTTAAGAAATCCTGCAGCACATACGATTGTTGCAATTACAGATGAAATGTTTAAAAAAGAGTATGGTGGAAAATCAGCAGATGTTTTATGTGCGAATATAAGAAAAGTGATGATGGCAGTATTTGAAAAAGAAGTACCAAAAGAAAGTTTTGAAGTATTTGATATTTTAAATAAGATGTGTGTAGATTGTATGAGGAAAGTATAAAAAATTTATAGAATGAATGCTGTAAGAGCAAGGAGAAAAATTATGTATTTTGTACCGGATGGCACGAAAGAGTGCGGTTATTATGAATGTAAAAAGTGTGGTTATCGTTTTCTGTCTTTGCAGACGATGAAAAAGATTGCGTGTCCTGATTGTGAGTCAGAGATTGATTATGAAATCGGACCGGATGAATCAATGGAAAATGTCATTGATACAGCAGAATTGCTGGAGAAGATCGAAGGAGAAGAAGAGGTTGAAAAGATGGATACTCTTTTAAGCCTTGCGATCACCGGAGGGGATGAAAGCTGGATTTAAACTCTCATGTTACATTAGAGTTCCTGATGAGCTATACATAAGCTAAAAAGAGTATGAGGATTTTCAGGAGGCAGAAATGGACGAAAAAAGGACAGGGTATATCAGCATCGGAGAGATGGCAAAGATGAACCGGACAACTGTGCCGACATTGAGGCTGTACGATTCAATGAAGCTGCTTACCCCATGTTATGTGGATGAAAAGACGCATTATCGGTATTATGATATCAAGCAGAATGCCAGATTGGACATGATTCAGTATATGAAAGAGCTGGGAATAGAATTAAAAGAGATTAAGAGTATCCTTGACCGGAAAGATCTGGATCTGATAGAAGATGTACTGATGCAGAAAAGAGAGCAGACACTGCAGGAGATGGAGGAGCTGAAATTTAAAATGGAGGCGATCGACCGGACTGTGGCATCGATCAAGCGTTACAAAAAATCCCCTGCAAGTGGAACTATTACGTTGGAGTACATTCCGGATCGTACCATTTATTCCATGACGGTGGATAAGAATTTTTATGATTACAATATTGATACATACGAACTGATTCTGAAGCAACTGAAAAATAAGCTGATGGAATGCGATATTCCACAGGTCTACTATTGTAATGCGGGAACGTTGATGAGCCGGAGAAGGTTTGAAGAGCAGATTTTTTATTCTAATGAGATTTTTATTTTCGTAGATGATAATTTTCCGCTTCAGGACAGGGTACAGAAGATTGAAAATGGAATGTATGCATGTATTTATACGGAAGATTTTGATGAAGAACAGGAGTGTGCTGCAAGGCTGTTGGAATATTGTAAAAAGAACCACTATGAAATCTGTGGAGATTATATCTGTGAAGAGATCATGGAAATGCATATTTTTAATGAACGGAAAAGAGCCATGTATTTGCGGCTCCAGATTCCTGTAAAAATGAACAAATAATTTGTCGGATTTCTGTGACAAAAGATGATTGACTCTCAAGTTACTTCAGACTTTATACTGAACTTAGATAAAAATTTAACAAATGAAAAGGAAGATAAAAGGAATTTGTTAAGACAGAAACTGGTATTTCGGTACTGCTTGATCCGGTGTCTGTCAGGGCGATGAAAGCAGTACAGAGAGGAAGGTCAGTATGGAGAAAATTAAAGTAATTCAGTATGGATGCGGCAAGATGAGTAAGTATACATTACGTTATCTTTATGAAACCGGATGCCAGATCGTTGGTGCGATTGACTGTAATCCTGCAATCGTCGGAATGGACATTGGTGATTATGCAGGGCTGGGTGTAAAGACCGGAATCTTGATAAGTGATAATGCCGATGAAGTTCTGGACAATACAGATGCAGACATTGCAGTTGTTACTTTATTTAGTCTTGTAAGTGAATGTTTCCCTCACTATATGAAGTGCCTGAGCAGAGGAATCAGCGTTATCACAACTTGTGAGGAGGCAACTTACTGTTGGACGACAGATCCTGTCAGAGCGAATATTCTGGATGTGACGGCGAAAGAGAATGGCTGTACATTTGTCGGAAGTGGTATGGAAGATATTTTCTGGGTAAATATGGTTGGCATGGTAGCCGGTGGATGCCATAAGATCGAGAAGATTGAAGGTGCAGTAAGTTATAATGTAGAGGATTATGGACTGGCACTTGCCAAAGCACATGGTGTAGGTCTGACGCCGGAAGAGTTTGAAAAGCAGATTGCACATCCGGAAGAGATAGAGCCATCTTATGTATGGAATTCCAATGAGGCACTTGCTTCAAAGATGGGATGGACGATCAAGAGCCAGACGCAGAAATGCGTGCCATATTTTCATGATACAGATCTGTATTCATCTACTTTGGATGCGACGATTCCAAAGGGAAATTGTATCGGTATGGCAGCAGTTGTTACAACGGAGACATTCCAGGGACCGGTCATCGAGACGCAGTGTATCGGAAAGGTGTACGGAGCAGACGATGGAGATATGTGTGACTGGAAGATTACGGGAGAACCGGACACAGAGTTTCATGTTGTAAAACCGGCAACAGTGGAACATACCTGTGCAACGATCGTTAACAGAATCCCGGCAGTGCTTCTTGCTCCGGCAGGACTGGTAACGATGGATCAGCTGGAGGAAATTGCATATCCGACCTATCCGATGGAATTTTATCTGTAGTCAGATGCAGACTGTATTCTACAGATGAAAAGAATAGAAAGAAAATAAGATTAAAAATGAGATCCTGCTTTTTTAAGCAGGGTCTTTTTGCTACCTATTGCGAGATTCCTGCATAATATCTAAGTAAATATAAAGTGATGCAGGGAGAGAAAGGCGAAAAATCTGATCCTGAGTTACTGTTCAGCGAACAGTAACCATAAAATCAATTATCATGCAGAAGGGAACTTTATTGTACAGCATTTGTTGTAAAATAAGGACAGAAACAGCAGAATGGTGGCAGGAATCTTTTCACGGTTGATATAAAAGAGACGTTTATGATAAAATAAAAAAGTGGTGATAAGATTTTTGAACGATTTTCTTTCAGGGATTTTATTGCCTTTTTTAGTAAGTGAAAATAAAATGGATAAAAAAAGAGCCTGTATAGCAGGCTCATCCACACTCTGTGGGTCACATATGTGACGATTTGAAAAAATTCTTATTTGAACTTATGATGTAAATTAGTATGGTACTAACACAACCTTAGTATAAGAGTGAAAAAGATAAATGTCAATAGTTAGATTAAAGAAAAGAGTGCAAAGAAAAAGAAGCCAAAGAAAAGAAAGAAAAAGGAACGAAGGAGGATGTTTATGGGAAAAGGGTATTATGTAGGGCTTGATATGGGAACTGGATCTGTTGGATGGGCTGTAACGGATGAAAGCTATCAGATTCTCAGACGTCATGGAAAAGCAATGTGGGGTGTAAGACTTTTTGAAAGTGCTAAGACTGCGGAAGAGCGGAGAATGTTCAGAACAGGAAGGAGAAGACTGGACAGACGGGGATGGAGGATCGAGATTTTGCAGGAGATTTTTGCAGAAGAGATCAGCCGGGTTGATCCTGGATTTTTTCTGAGAATGAAAGAGAGTAAATATTATCCGGAAGATAAAAGAGATATACAGGGAAATTGCCCGGAACTTCCGTATACACTTTTTGTGGACAAGACTTTTACGGATAAGGATTTTCATAAAAAGTATCCGACAATTTATCATTTAAGAAAGATGCTGATGGAGACGGAAGATACTCCGGATATGCGACTTGTTTATCTGGCACTGCATCATATGATGAAGCATCGGGGACATTTTCTTCTTTCCGGTGATATCAGTCAGGTTACTGAATTTAAAAATACATTCAATCAGTTTATTGAGAATATCAGAAATGAAGAGATGGATTTTGAAATTGAACTGGATGAAAGTGCGGTTCAGATGATTGAGGAAACGTTAAAAGATAAAAATCTTACCCGTTCAGCGAAAAAGTCGAAACTGGTAAAAGGATTAAATGCAAAAAATGTCCGGGATAAAGCGTTTTTGACATTACTTTCAGGTGGAACAGTAAAACTGAGTGATCTGTTCGGAATGGAAGAACTGAATGAAGGAGAGAGACCAAAGATTTCTTTTGCGGATAATGGATATGAGGAATATGCGGCTGTCGTTGAAATGGAACTTGGTGAGCTGTACTATATCGTGGAGTCTGCAAAAGCCGTGTATGACTGGGCGATTCTTTCAGATATTTTGGGAGGAAGTACGTCTATTTCTGATGCGAAAGTCAGAGCGTATGAAAAGCACAAAGCAGATCTGAAGTATTTGAAAGCTGTCGTAAAAGAGTATTTTCCGAAAGAAGTTTATAATGCTGTATTTGTGGAAAGTTCGGATAAGTTGAACAATTATCCGGCGTATATTGGCATGACGAAGAAGAAGGGAAAAAAGGTATCGCTTGAGGGGAAACGGTGCAGCAGGGAAGAATTTATGGATTTCTTGAAAAAGAATATTGTTGTAAAGCTGCCGGATGAAGAAGCTAAAATGTATCTGCAAAGTGAGCTTGAAAAGGATTCTTTTCTGCCAAAGCAGGTAAATAAGGATAATGGTGTTATTCCGTACCAGGTGCATAAATATGAACTGAAGAAGATTTTAGATAATCTGGGCGATAAAATTCCATTTTTAAAAGAAAATGCAGAAAAAATAGAAAAATTATTTAGTTTCAGGATTCCATATTATGTGGGACCACTTAGGACAGGCAATGGAGAAAATTCCAAATTTGCGTGGGCAGAGCGAAAAAGTACTGAGAAAATCTATCCGTGGAATTTTGAAAATGTAATTGATGTGGAGCAGAGTGCAGAAAATTTTATCCGTCGTATGACGAATAAATGCACTTATCTGATCGGAGAAGATGTATTGCCGAAAGATTCATTGCTTTACAGTAAATTTATGGTTCTGAACGAGTTAAATAATCTTCGGCTGGATGGACAGAAAATATCTGTAGAATTGAAGCAGAAGATTTATAGAGACGTTTTTTGCAGAAGCCGTAAAGTGACTCAGAAAAAACTGAAATCTTATCTGATCAGAGAGGGAATCGCCGGGAAAAATGTAGAACTGACGGGGATAGATGGAGATTTTAAAGGCTCATTGACAGCGTATCATGATTTTAAAGAAAAGCTGATCGATGTGGAACTTACGCAGAAAGAAAAAGAAGAGATCATATTAAATATTGTGCTGTTTGGTGATGATAAGAAGCTTTTAAAGCAAAGACTAAAGAAAAAATTTCCGCAACTTACCGAAAAGCAGATTAATACAGTCACTGCACTTTCATATAAAGGATGGGGAAGATTGTCAAAAAAACTATTGGAAGAAGTGACTGTGCCTGCACCGGAAACTGGAGAGGTATGGAATATCATAACGGCATTGTGGGAGACGAATGATAATTTCATGCAACTGTTGAGCAAAGAATATCAATTTTCCGACAGGATAGAGGAGTTTAATGAGGAAAAGGCGGATCCGGAAGTGTCGTATCAGACAATAGAAGATCTGTATGTTTCACCTGCTGTGAAAAGACAGATCTGGCAGACATTACAGATCATTCAGGAAATTGAAAAAGTTATGGGAGAAAAGCCAAAAAGAGTCTTTGTTGAGATGGCAAGAGAAAAGCAGGAAAATAAGAGGACGGAATCAAGAAAAAAGACGCTGTCAGATCTGTACACAAAATGTAAAAAGGAAGAGCCGGAATGGATAGAAGCTTTATGTACAAGTCTTGAGAAGCATGAAGAACACCAGTTAAGAAGTGATAAATTATATTTATATTATACACAGAAAGGCAGATGTATGTATTCCGGTGAGCCGATCGATCTGGAAGATTTATGGGATAATACAAAGTATGATATTGATCATATTTACCCACAGTCTAAAACGATGGATGATAGTCTGAAGAACCGGGTACTGGTAAAAAAAGAATACAATGCCAAAAAATCAGATACTTATCCGATCGCAGCAGACATTCAAAAGAAAATGATGCCATTTTGGAAATCCCTTTTGACAGGAGGATTTATTCCAAAAGAAAAATATGACCGCCTGGTTCGGAATAATCCTCTGGATGCCAATGAACTGGCAGGATTTATTGAGCGTCAGATCGTTGAAACGCGACAGAGTACAAAAGCTGTTGCTGAAATTTTAAAGAAAATTCTTCCTGATACGGAAATTGTTTATGTGAAAGCAAAGACAGTTTCAAAATTCAGGCAGGATTTTGATTTTATTAAAGTGAGGGACATGAATGATCTTCATCATGCAAAAGATGCTTACCTGAATATTGTTGTAGGAAATGTTTATTTTGTAAAATTTACAAAAAATGCAGCATGGTTTGTGAAAGAAAATCCGGGGCGAACATATAATCTTGAAAAAATGTTTATATGGGATGTCGCGAGAGATGGAGAAATCGCCTGGAAAGCGGGAAAGAGTGGCTCTATTGTTCAGGTCAGAGCCATGATGGAGAAGAATCATATTCTTGTGACGCGTCGATCCTATGAAGTAAAAGGTGGATTATTTGATCAGCAGATTCTGAAAAAAGGAAAGGGGCAGGTGCCGGTCAAAGAAAGTGATGAACGATTGCGGGATATCGGAAAATACGGAGGATATAATAAGGCAGCAGGAGTTTATTTTATGCTTGTAAGCTCAAAAGATAAGAAAGGAAAAGAGCAGAGAACGATTGAGTTCGTACCAATTTATCTAAAAGACAGAGTGGAAAAAGATATGGAAAGTGCCAGAAACTATCTGATGGAAGAACGTGGATTGAGAGAGCCGAAAATACTGATCAAAAAGATTAAAATTGATACTTTATTTAAAGTCGATGGATTTTATATGTGGCTTTCTGGAAGAACTAGTAATCAGTTGATTTTTAAAGGTGCAAATCAACTGATTTTATCAAAAGAGGATATGAAAACTTTAAAAAAAGTAGTGAAATATATTCAGAGACAGAAAGAAGATAAGAATGTAAAGATCAGTGTGCGTGATGGAATAACAGAAGAAGAGTTGCTAAAGCTTTATGAGACATTTTTAGATAAGATCCGGCACAGTATTTATGGGGTGCGACTCTCTTCACAGGAAAAAACGCTGGTCAATGGAAAAGAGAAATTTATTGATCTCTCCGTTGAAGCAAAGTGTCAGGTGTTGTATGAAATTCTGCATTTATTCCAGTGTCAGAGTGGAGCATCAAATCTGAAAATGATCGGAGGTCCGGCAAGTGCAGGAATCCTGGTCATGAATAATAATATCAGTAAATGTAAAAATATTTCTATTGTCAATCAGTCTCCTACAGGAATTTATGAAAAAGAGATTGATCTTTTAAGAGTATGAGCTGGCGGACGATCGTCATTACCAAAAGAGCTAAATTAGATTTACAACTTGGATTTATGGTGGTGAGAGGGGAACATACGACGAAAGTAGCGTTGAATGAGATTGCTGTAGTATTGATAGAATCTACAGCAGTCTCGCTCACGACCAGTCTGTTGGCAGAACTGACGAAAAGAAAGGTTAAAGTTATCTTTTGTGATGAAAAAAGAAATCCGTCATCAGAACTGGTCAGCTATTATGGAAGTCATGATACCAGTAATAAGATTCGTAAGCAGATTGCGTGGAGACAAAATACAAAAGAAGCTGTCTGGACGGAAATTGTATCTGAAAAAATCAGAAAGCAAAAAGAATTATTAGAATTATTGGGAAAGGAAGAAGCTGAGCTTCTGTCATCTTATTTACAGCAGATCGCATGGAATGATGAAACCAACAGGGAAGGACATGCCGCAAAAGTATATTTTAATGCATTATTCGGGCTTGATTTCACCAGAACAGAGGATAATCTTATCAATGCAGCTTTGAATTATGGATATTCAATTATTTTATCGTCCTTTACAAGGGAAATTGTAGCAAATGGATATATAACTCAACTGGGACTTTTTCATGATAATATGTTTAATCAGTTTAATCTGGCTTCAGATCTGATGGAACCGTTCAGACCGCTAGTGGATAAATGTGTTCTGGGAATGAAACTGGAGCAGTTTGAACATGAAGAAAAAATGTGGCTGGTTGATATCCTGAATCAGGAAGTACAGATTGACGGAAAAATCCAGTATGTGAGTAATGCAATAAAAATTTATTGCAAAAGTGTATTTGACGCATTGAATGAGGATGACAGTGCATTGGTTCGATTTTATAAAATTGAGTTATAGATTTATGAGGGTATTAGTATTTTTTGATCTTCCGGTAATAACGGGTGAAAATAAAAGAGCCTATAGAAAATTCAGAAAATATCTTCTAAAGAATGGATTTCTTATGCTGCAGGAATCAGTGTACTGTAAACTTGCATTAAATGGAACTGCAGTTAAGGCGATTGTAGATAATGTCCATAAGAACAAACCGGAAGAAGGTTTGATCCAGCTGCTGACGGTAACTGAAAAGCAGTATGCAAAGATGGATATTGTAATAGGTGAGACAAAAAGTGAAGTATTAGATACAGATGAAAGGCTGGTGATTCTATGAAGCTGGTACATATCAACCTGAATGAAGGTATTCTTGTCGATGCAATTAATTGCACAGAATGGGTAATAGAATCACCCGAATACTTTTCAGAATATGTAATGGAATTAGCAGGGCAGGTGGAAGGAAAAGAAGGCAGATTCGTATTATCAGATAATGAAAAAGAAGTTGATATTTCTAAAAATGTAGAGCTGATCTTTAATATTTTTGCATTAGATATAAATGAAAGAAAACTGATCAGCAAACTTTATATGGAATTGGAAAAGCTTACTGCGGACGAACGATTCTATGTGAAAACCCAGGAAATGAAGCAATATCTGCAAGAGTATTTATTACAGCTTGAACAGGAGACAGACTATATCCTTGATCTTGCGGATGAAATAGATTTTGCCTCATTATTTAAAGCTTTTGGTATTAAATATGAGGTACTGGAAGAAAACTTCTTAGAACGTCTTGTGAGATATATGCGAATAGTGGAACGATTATTAAAGAAAAAGCTTTTTGTATTTGTTAATTTGCGAAGTTATTTATCAAATCAGCAGATTGATGAATTAATAAAAGAAGCGACGTATCAGGAAATTCAGCTTTTGTTGATTGAAACCTGTGCGAGAGATTGCATTGAGGGTGTAACAAGGTATATTATAGATAAAGATGGATGTGAAATATAACATCCTAACAGTTTGAGTACCTGTATTTTATGCGAATGATGGCATTTCATTTTTGAATTTGAGGTTTGAGAATGATGTAAAAATGTATGGTACTCAAACCGAGGTTTCTCCGGCCTTATTTTTTTGCTTGTTTGAGAATGATGTAAAAATGTATGGTACTCAAACACTGAACAATGTTCAATATTACTTGAACTTGTTTGAGAATGATGTAAAAATGTATGGTACTCAAACCCTTGCATTTTTCGCTGTCCTGTTGCGTCGTTTGAGAATGATGTAAAAATGTATGGTACTCAAACATAACATCTTACATCCTCTTGCCACGCAGAGTTTGAGAATGATGTAAAAATGTATGGTACTCAAACAACATTGATTCTGTAAGATATGAGAATGCAGTTTGAGAATGATGTAAAAATGTATGGTACTCAAACAAATGCAGAGGTCTATCCCTGAACCTACAGTTTGAGAATGATGTAAAAATGTATGGTACTCAAACAATCTCCATTGCTTTTTCTTTGCTTACTGTGTTTGAGAATGATGTAAAAATGTATGGTACTCAAACGGTAATATTGACAATTAAGTTTTGTTGTGAGTTTGAGAATGATGTAAAAATGTATGGTACTCAAACTATTAATACAATCATAAACACACCAACACTGTTTGAGAATGATGTAAAAATGTATGGTACTCAAACAATAAAGCCATACAATCACTCCACACGGTAGTTTGAGAATGATGTAAAAATGTATGGTACTCAAACAGTTTTGACAGGAACAAAGAATCTCCCATCGTTTGAGAATGATGTAAAAATGTATGGTACTCAAACCAACCGATCCATTCGCATCTGATACAAGCTGTTTGAGAATGATGTAAAAATGTATGGTACTCAAACGACGGGAAAGCTGTGGATGCAGAGACAGGGTTTGAGAATGATGTAAAAATGTATGGTACTCAAACATAGATAGGTGGAAATACAATGCTTGTGTTGTTTGAGAATGATGTAAAAATGTATGGTACTCAAACGTGGTCAAAGAAGAAGAGCAGGGACGGGTTGTTTGAGAATGATGTAAAAATGTATGGTACTCAAACCAATCAATGAATCAGAAATGATACAGAATGTTTGAGAATGATGTAAAAATGTATGGTACTCAAACACAAAATTCTCGGGAATTTTAAACCAGCGGTTTGAGAATGATGTAAAAATGTATGGTACTCAAACTGGATGCATGGTCCTGGACATTCTTTCGCCGTTTGAGAATGATGTAAAAATGTATGGTACTCAAACTTCGGCAGTGGCTACTCGTTCGATGACCGTGTTTGAGAATGATGTAAAAATGTATGGTACTCAAACCATAGTGGCTACATTCCTCATCTGCAATATGTTTGAGAATGATGTAAAAATGTATGGTACTCAAACCAATCTTTGCATCTCTTGACATATTTTCTGTTTGAGAATGATGTAAAAATGTATGGTACTCAAACTCATCTTCTTCAATGGAATCGTATGATCCGGTTTGAGAATGATGTAAAAATGTATGGTACTCAAACTGCGGTGGCAGATATCGGGCAGCAGTGTAAGTTTGAGAATGATGTAAAAATGTATGGTACTCAAACTAAGCACAGGGAAATCATCAAAGATTCTTATACATGGAACTTCAAAAACGTGGCATATTCCGCATGATGCATGGAAAATTATAAAAGAAAATCATTACGAGTGGACAGCTCATTCCCATCCGACAATGACGAAAATAATTGCGTCACCGGAAGATCGAGAGACGTTAAAGCTATTTACCTGGCAAGAAAAAAGTATTATAATAGATTTGAAAGGTAATACAAAAGAGTTTACTGCAAGCACCCAGGATTGGATCAATGAGATATTAGGAGTGACAGGTTATGATAAGCGAGAAAAAGGCAACGAATATAGCTGGCCAAAGGCTGATTGAAAAATATGGACGTGCTTATGTTGAAAAATACAAGAACCATATTGGAATTATGTGGGAGAAAAAGTGTGGAAAATTAATAGTTGATTTTGACAAATACCATAAAGAAATAAATTCAGTGCCAGTAACTGATACAAGTGATGGGATTACGGTGAATGAAGACAATTTCCCGGATAGGATATTAACGGTCGAGGTAGATTTAAGAGATGGAAAATCCAAAATAATTAAAGAGTGATACCACTGCTCAAAAATGGTCGGTGGTATTTTTATACTCTTTTTTAGGAGGTGATGCAGTTTGATTGCGGTAAATATTACACCGCTTGGCCTGACGGTAGATGGCCATGCAGGATATGCGTTTGAGAATGATGTAAAAATGTATGGTACTCAAACGTGGCTGAACAGATTGATGAATATGAAAATGTTTGAGAATGATGTAAAAATGTATGGTAGTTAAAAATGGAAGAAATTTCTAAGTTTTAACTTGTTGTAGCATTTTTGCTGGGAGAGATAATGAATATGGAACTATTTGACGACTATTTCAAAAGAGATTATTGTAATTATATTGAAAGATTTCTCTGTTTGAAAATGAAGGAGTTAGTTCTTTTAAGGCAAGAAATAATTGATAACTCATTTATGCAAGAAATAGAGAAAGAAATTTCTTTAGATGTTATGAAATATGTTGATCATGTTGATAACGAGCTGGAACAGGGCTGTCGATCAATAGATTTTATTTATAGGGAATGGCTTGGGGAAATTGCGGGTATATGCAAGGTTATGGATTATAAAATGATTTGCTGCAGCAGATATGCGAGTGAAATGAACCGTGTTAACTGGAAACCAGTAAAAGAAATAATAAAAAAAGAAATAGCGCATAATCCATATCTAGGCTATAAAGAACTTGTGACTAAGGATTTATCATTGGATATAGAAATTGAACTGGAGTATTTAATAGAATCAGAACAATTGATAAGAAGAAAACCAAATCATAAAAACCCCAGATATAGATGGGAAGCAAGAATAAAATAATACAAGAGAATACGAATAAATAAGTTCACAGGAGAAAAGTCATGGTTAGAAATATTATAAAGGGCAAAAAGATTTTTGGGAGAAAAGCAAAACCGGCAACGGAAGCAGACCAGGAAATTGTAACAGATCTTTTAGATACATTGCGTGCCAATCGAGAAATATGCGTTGGAATGGCGGCAAATATGATCGGCATTAATAAATCGATCATTGCTGTGGCAGTGGGACCATTTCAGTTTGCAATGATTAATCCTGTGATAACTAAGATGTCAGGAGAATATAAGACAGAAGAAGGATGCCTTTCTTTGGAGGGAACCAGATTATGCACAAGATATGAAGAAATAGAGGTAGATTATCTGGACAGCAATTTTCAATTCTGTCATGGAAAGTATAGTGGCTGGACAGCACAGATCATACAGCATGAGATTGACCATTGTAAGGGGATTGTGATTTAATGTTAAAATACTATTATTTTGTAGAAGTCTTAAAATAAATTGAATTGTGAGGAAAAAATGGATTTTAAATATTGCAAATTAGAAATTTTTATACCGGAAGAAAATTTCCCGGAACTTCAGAAGGCTTTGCAGTCTGTAGATGCAGGGCATATAGGAAATTATGACTCATGTGTGTCCTGTTTAAGGCTTACCAGTTATTGGAGACCATTAGAAGGGACTGCTCCATATATAGGAAAAGCCGGGGAGATTAGTTGTGAACCGGAAATAAAAGCAGAGGTAACAGTATTTAAAGAAAAAGTGGATGAGACAATTGAGGTGGTCAAAAAAGTTCATCCGTATGAAGAACCGGTTATAAATGTAATTCCGATTTGGCGGACAAGTTTTTAAAAAAAGAAATAGACAATTAAAATGACCAACAGTCAAGAACATATTGACTGTTGGTCATTTTTACTGTATAGTGCTTTTAAGATGAAAATGACTAAAAGTCATAAAGGAAGGAGTTTGTGAAATGGTTAAATTTGGAAAGAAAGTGGTGAAGTTTCGTATACCGATTATTATTATCAGTATTTTACTGTTGATACCGGCAACTCTGGGATATATTAATACCAGAGTAAATTACGATGTATTGACATATTTGCCGGAAGATATTGAAACGATGCAGGGACAGGATATTCTGGTAAAGGATTTTGGAACAGGAGCATTTTCTATGTTTATAGTGGATGGGATGGAGGATAAAGATGTCTCGGCACTGAAGACAAAGATTGAGAATGTCGATCATGTCAGCAAGGTCTTATGGTATGATTCATTGGCAGATATAAGTATGCCAAAGAGTATGCTCCCTGAAAAGTTGTATGAAGTATTCAATTCAGATACGGGTACAATGATGGCAATCTTTTTTGATGAAGGAACTTCGTCAGATGGAACAATGGAGGCAATCGGGGAAATCCGTGAACTGGCAGGAAAGCAGTGTTTTCTGAGCGGAATGTCTGCGATTGTTACGGATACAAAAAATCTGGCAGAAAAAGAAACTCCGGTCTATGTACTGATTGCGGTTCTTTTGGCGATATTCGTATTAGGTATTACCATGGAATCATTTTTCGTTCCGTTACTTTTTATGCTTAGTATTGGTATGGCGATCGTATATAATCTTGGCAGCAACTATTTTCTGGGAGAGATTTCATATATTACCAAAGCACTGGCAGCAGTGTTGCAGTTAGGTGTGACATTGGATTATTCTATTTTCCTGATGCATAGTTATGAAGAACAGCAGATCCGGTATGATGGAGATAAAGAAAGAGCGATGGCACATGCGATTTCGCAGACATTTTCTTCAGTTATCGGAAGTTCGGTTACGACGGTAGCGGGATTTATTGCATTGTGCTTTATGACATTTACTCTGGGAATGGATATCGGAGTGGTCATGGTAAAAGGTGTTATTTTTGGAGTGTTGGCGTGCGTTACCATTTTGCCGTCCATGATTTTGTGCTGTGATAAGCTCATTGTTAAGACGAAGCATAAGCCGTTTTTGCCGGATATCGGGAAGCTTTCGGATAAAGTTACAAAAAGATATCTCGTATATGTAGTGATTTTCCTGGTGCTTTTATTCCCGGCGATTTATGGAAATAATCATACCTCTGTTTATTATAATCTGGATGAGACACTTCCGAAGGATCTTCCGAGCATTATTGCCAATGAAAAGCTGAAGGAAGATTATGATATGAATACAACGCATATGATCCTTGTTGACAGTTCTACAGAATCAGCGGATGTAGCAAAGCTGCTGAATAAAATGGAAAAAGTGGATGGTGTAAAATGGGCATTGGGATTAGATTCCCTGATCGGTCCGGCTATTCCGCAAAGTATGATTCCTGAGTCTGTCACAGGAATGTTGAAAAATGATAAGTACCAGCTTGTACTTGTCAATTCAGAATATAAAGTAGCGACAGATGAAATCAATGCACAGATCAAAGAACTGAATAAGATTCTTCATACATATGATAAAGGTGGAATGTTGATCGGCGAAGGACCGCTGACTGCTGATCTGATCGACATAACGGATACAGATTTTAAGACGGTAAGTGCTGTATCGATTGGAATTATATTTGTTATCATTTTACTCTTATTTAAATCAGTATCACTGCCGTTTATTTTAGTAGGTGTTATTGAATTTGCAATTTTTGTCAATATGGGGATCCCATATTATACGGGAACGAAACTCCCATTTGTTGCGTCTATTGTAATCGGTACGATTCAGCTTGGTTCGACGGTTGACTATGCTATTTTGATGACAACAAGATATAAAAGAGAAAGAAATCATGGAGCAGATAAATATAATGCGATCACGACAGCACATCGTGCATCTGCCCAGTCGATCATGGTCAGTGCATTAAGCTTTTTTGCTGCAACGATCGGTGTAGGTCTTTATTCCAATATTGATATGATCAGTTCCCTGTGTATCCTGATGGCGAGAGGTGCATTGATCAGTATGGTAGTGGTTATTTTTGTATTGCCATCGATGTTTATGGTATTTGATAAAATCATAGTAAAGACAAGTAAAGGATTTTTACCGAAAGAAGGATGATTCAGTTCTTTTAGAGATCATATAAAATGAAAAGAGCAACCCTGACTGCAAAAAAATAAGGTGATTTGCAGTCAGGGATTTTTTTGGTTATCAGAAATACGACAAAAATCCAAAAGCTCTTTTTTATTATGGAAATTTATGAAATATATATAAATTTGTGGAATCTAAATATTTCCACTTGAAAAAAGAACATACGTTCTATATAATAATATATAAGATGATGCAGATTAGAATTTTTGGATCACCAGGGAGCTGGCAAAGGGGATTTAGAGGATCAAATGTTGGTATGATGCACATTCGGGGAGGAACTGTGGGATGAAAGAGAGAACTTATATTGCGATTGATCTGAAGTCATTTTATGCATCCGTGGAGTGTGCAGAGAGGGGCTTAGATCCACTGACGACAAATCTTGTAGTGGCAGATACATCCCGTACTGCGAAGACAATCTGTCTTGCAGTGTCTCCCTCTTTGAAAGCATATGGGATTCCGGGGAGAGCAAGACTTTTTGAAGTGGAGCGGAAAGTCCGGGAAGTGAATATAGAGCGGAGGCAGAAGATTCAGAAAAGAGAGTTCACGGGAGAATCGACAGATGAAAGGGAACTGGCGGAGAATCCGGAGCTGGAGTTGCAATATATTGCAGCTACACCGAGGATGGCTTTGTATATAGAATACAGCGTCAGAATTTACAGGATTTATCTGAAGTATGTTGCACCGGAAGACATTCATGTGTATTCTATTGATGAGGTATTTATTGATGCAACTGCCTATCTGAGAACTTATGGGATGACAGCGAAAAAACTGGCTGAGAAGATGATCCGGGACGTGCTGGAGCAGACTGGGATTACGGCTACTGCGGGGATTGGTACGAATCTGTATTTATGTAAGATTGCGATGGATATTATGGCGAAGCGGGTACAGCCGGATAAGAATGGTGTGAGGATTGCCTCGCTGGATGAACTGAGTTATCGAAAGCAGTTATGGGATCATCGACCACTGACAGATTTTTGGAGAGTCGGAAGAGGCTATATGAAAAAGCTGGAAGAGAACGGTCTTTATACGATGGGAGATATTGCGAGGTGTTCCGTGGGAACCCCGGAAGATTTTTATAATGAAGATCTTCTTTATCGGCTTTTTTGGAGTGAATGCAGAACTGCTGATCGATCATGCATGGGGATGGGAGTCATGCACAATGCAAGAGATAAAAAAATATAAGCCCTCTGCGAACAGTTTGGGTTCAGGTCAGGTGCTGCAGTGTCCGTATCCTTATGAGAAGGCACTGTTGGTTGTCAGAGAAATGGCAGACCAGCTTGCACTGGAACTGGTGGACAAAGAACTGGTGACAGATCAGGTTGTACTTACGGTTGGATATGATATTGAAAATCTGAGAGATCCGTCTATACGTGGCAGATACCATGGCGAAGTAAAAAAAGATCATTATGGCAGGATGGTACCGAAGCATGCACATGGGACAGCCAACCTGCCGACAGCAACTTCCTCTACAAAGGAGATTCTTGAGGCAGTTACCGGACTGTATGAAGAAATTGTAAATCCACTTTTATTTGTGCGACGGATTTCACTTACTGCCAATAAGGTGGTCAGTGAAAAAGATGTTACTGTGGGTCAGAGTTTTGAACAGTTGGATCTGTTTACGGATTATGCAGCACTGGAAGTAAAGAAAAAAGAAGTGCAGGAAGAGAGAAACCGGGAAAAAAGTGTTCAGAAAGCGGTTTTGGATATAAAAAAGAAGTACGGGAAGAATGCGTTATTAAAAGGAATGAGTCTGATTGAAGGTGCGACAGCCGTTGCGAGGAACCGGCAGATCGGTGGACATAAGGCATAAAGGGAGGAGAATCGGAGATGAAAGAAGCTGGAACTGGAAGTGACTATGAGGAACTGCTCTATTTGCCGCACCACGTGTCAGATGTGCATCCGAGAATGGCAACGATTGACAGGGCAGCCCAGTTTGCACCATTTGCGGCACTGACAGGTTATGAGGAGGCCGTAGATGAATGTATAAAAAGAATGGAAGAGGAAGTGGAGAACGAATATGGTAAAGATTGATTTGATAACGGGATTCCTTGGATCAGGTAAGACTACATTTATAAAAAAATATGCCACGTATCTGATGAGAAAAGGCTTGAATATAGGTATTTTGGAAAATGACCATGGTGCAGTCAATGTAGATATGATGTTATTGCAGGAACTAAGAGGAGATCAGTGTGAACTGGAGATGATTTCAGGAGGCTGCGATGCAGAGACGCACAGACGAAGATTCCGGACCAAGCTTATTTCAATGGGAATGTGTGGGTATGACAGGGTTCTGGTCGAACCGTCAGGAATTTATGATATTGATGAATTTTTTGATGTGCTCCGGGACGAACCATTGGATCGCTGGTATGAGATTGGCAATGTGATTGCAGTAGTAAATGCAGGTCTGGAAGAGACATTATCAGATCAGGCAGAATTTCTTCTTGCATCGGAAGTTGCAGATGCCGGAAGTATTATTCTGAGCAGAAGTCAGGAAGTGCCTGTGACGAAGCAGGATGCGACCATAGAGCATCTGAACCGGTCTCTGGTGAAGCTTGGCTGCAGACGGCAGATAAAAGGGGATGAGGTGTTAAGATCTCCATGGAATGAATGGACAGAAAGGGAATTTGAACAGGTCTTGAGTGGCGGCTACCGTACAGAGAGTTACAGAAAGCCGGAATACAGGGAAGATCAGGGCTTTCAGTCTTTGTATTATATGAATCTTCAGATAAAGAAAGAAGAATTGAAAGAAAAGATGAAAGAGGCATTGAAAGATCCGGCCTGTGGAAAGCTTTTCCGAATTAAAGGATTTATGCAGGATGAGAATGAAAAGTGGATCGAGCTAAATGCGACGCAGTATGAAATTCAGATGAACCCGGTCGGGGAGGGACAGAATGTACTGATTGTAATCGGTGAAGGATTGGAGGAGGATGCACTTGCAAAATACTTTGGAACTCCTGCCAGATAGTGATCCGGTCGCATTTGAAAGACTGTTGGAATTGACAGATCAGGGGCAGTTTGAATTGATTTATCCTGATGATCTGAAGCAGGGGAAAATTCGTCTGATCTATATGATGAATGATGCAGCGGAAAGTTTTCTTGCATTTGAACAGGCAAGGATGAAGGGAAAGTATAAAAAGGATTTTGAAGGTGAAATCGAAGCAGAACTGCATTTGATGAAAGATCAGCAGGAATACGGGTTAATCATCAGGCAGGCGGAAAATGTATTTACTCTTTTCTTCAGAAATCTGACAGTAGAAACCCGGCTTTATAACTATGGAGAAATTGGGCACTTCTGGATCAGTGGTTATGAGTATCTGAGGCAGATTGAGTATAAAGCATCAATCATCAGAGATAAAAGAGAATATCTCGGAAATGATTTTTGTAATGAGACGGAACTGAAACTTGCAGAGCTTGCAGATTTTCCACCTTTGAATTATTGCTGTTATCCGTCAGTTTCAGAGCAGTATATTTTTTACCGGGATGATCCGTGGAGTCCGTCTGAAGAGGCAATGGATGTCATGGAAGAACTGCTGGGAAAAGTAGATGACCGGAGAATGCTCAGAATATTGAGACTTTACCGGAGACACCCATATAAGGTATTGGCACGCTATATGGCAAGGATGCTCCACAGGAGTTCGCATGATAAGATCGTTGATCTTTTACAGGAAATGATCGTAGAAGCTGCAAAGACGTATCCGCAGAGAAGATTGCAGACAGATGAAAAAGTGCGGTATGAGAAGCTGCTAAAAAAAGCGGAAATGAGAAAAAATGAACTGGAGTCGCGGGGGATCAGGGCAACGGTCTTCTGCGAAGAACCATTTGAAGCGGTCAGGGATTCGGTTGATCTTAAAGTATATCTTATGATCTGGAAAAGAGGAACTTTTAATAGAAAAGTAAGAATTGAAGAGATCATTTAATTGTTATCTGAAGACGGATGGAGTATAATAAGCAGTGGTCAGATCGTGACTTAAGATAAAGATTGGATTTTTATTAAAGAGAGGATACACGTATGATAACAGTAAAAGAATACAGAGGACATATTCGTAACTGGGAAGAACTTTGTGAAAGATTGGGGATTGATCTGTCTCTTTCAAGAGAAGAGCGGGAAAAAGAAATTCTGATCAAAGCGTATCAGACATGGGGCTATGAGATGGCAGACCATATGTATGGAATGTTTGCATTTGCTCTGTGGGATGATGAAGAGAAGAAGCTGTTCTGTCTGAGAGATCAGTTTGGCACAAAGCCATTCTATTATTATGAGACAGAGGATGGACAGCTTCTGTACGGTACAATGATCCGTGATATTATGAAGCAGCCTGGTTTTGTGAAAAAATTGAATGAGGAAATGCTGCAGTTATATCTGAGTCTTACATATGTAGCCGGTGAGAATACGTTTTTCAGAGGTCTGAAGAAGCTGATGCCGGGACGTTATCTGATCTGGCAGAATGGCAGACTTACGATTAAAAGATACTGGAAGCCTGAATTTCATCCGGATGAGAGTAAGTCTCTTGAAGACTGGGCAGATGAGATTCATTCCACGATCCAGGAGATCATGCCGGAAGTGAAGACTGCGGATGAGAAAGTAGAGTCTTTCCTTTCAGGTGGTGTAGATTCTTCCTATGTACTTGCAATGTCTGATGCAGAGCAGGCTGACGGATGTGGATATGAAGAGGAGAGATTTGATGAATCTGTTCTTGCAGAAAAGACTGCAAAGATTCTTGGAAGAAAGTTCTCAAGGAGTCTGATCACACCGGAGCAGTTCTTTGATATTGTACCATATGTGATGTATAATATGGAGCAGCCGTTAGGTGATGCATCTGCGATTGTATTTACGCTTGGATGTAATGCAACGGCAGAGCATACAAAAATCTGCTATTCCGGAGAGGGTGCGGATGAATTTTTTGGTGGATATAATATGTACCGTAATGCAGAACGTTATGGGGAGAATCTGAAGACGTTCTATGTTGGAAATACGAACATCATGAAAGAAGATGAGAAAAAGAAGATTCTGAAAAAGTATGACCCGGATGTACTCCCGATCGAAGTGGCAAGAGAAATTTACGAAGAGACAGAAGGACTCGATCCGCTGTCAAAGATGTCAGATGTAGATATTCAGATCTGGCTGGAGGGAGATATTTATCTGAACGTTGATAAGATGAGTACGGCAGCAGGACTGGAGATCCGTATGCCACTGACAGACAGAAGGATTTTTGACATTGCGTCCCGTATGCCTTCAAGATATAAAGTGAATGAAGAGCAGAATAAGGTGGCGTTCCGTACAGCCGCAGCGAAGGTATTGCCGGAAGAGATTGCTTTCCGCAAGAAACTTGGATTTATTGTTCCGATTCGTATTTGGATGGCTGACGACAGATATAATCAGGATGTAAGACGGTTGTTCAACAGTGAGATTGCAGAGAAATTTTTTGATGTGGAGGCAATCAATGAAATTTTTGCAGACTATGTTGGTGGAAATTCTGATAACTGGAGAAAGGTATGGACGATCTATACATTCCTTGTATGGTATGAGGAGTATTTTATAAAGAGATAAGCTGGCAGCAAAGTGTAGAACGTTGCAGAGATAAAAAGGAAACCGCAGAAGTAAAATGAGACTTCTGCGGTTTCGTTAGTTCATTATAGTTGCCGGGGATATGTCTGAAAAATCTACTAATTTTTTAGACATATCCCCGGCAGTTTTTTCTCAAATATCTTCTTCAGATCATGGAAGAAGAAAGGCATACATAACAACAAAGTGGCACATACTTCCGCCCATTACGAAGAGATGAAAGATCTCATGGCTGCCGAAATTTTTATGACGGCTGTTGAATATAGGAAGTTTCAATGCATAGATCACTCCACCTACAGTATAAATAATTCCTCCGGTAAGAAGCCATGCAAAAGCGGCAGAGGACATATTATTGAGGATCTGAGAAAAAGCCAGAACACAGGTCCATCCCATACCAATGTAGAGGACAGAGGAGATCCATTTCGGACAAAACACCCAGAATGCCTTGATCAATATGCCGGCAATCGCAAATGCCCATACAATACAAAGAAGCGTGATGCCACGAGTCCCTTTTACTACAAGGAGGCATACCGGTGTATAGCTTCCTGCGATCAGAACGGAGATCATCATATGATCGATTTTTTTCAAGATAGTATTTACTTTTGGCGAGATATCAAAAGTATGATACGTTGTACTTGCAGCATATAATAAAATCAGACTGATCGCATAGACTGTAAGAGATCCAATGTAGATCCGGCTTGGTTCATGTGCAGCCTTGATAAGGAGCGGTACTGCCGCAAAGATTGCCATGAGCATGCCGATAAAATGAGTGATCGCACTTCCGGGATCTTTAATATGATGTCTTTTTTCCATAATAACACACCTCCGATATATTGATAAAACAACAAGTAGTTTTCAATACTACATTCAACGTATGCATATATAATAGCATGTATTCATGAAAAATCAAGAGGAGATTAAAAGGAATATGAAAAAAGTCAGATACAAATGTTGTACCTGACTTTTGAATATCTACGGGAATCCACAGGAAAACTATCGAATGACAGTGCCTGTCTTGCCTTTTAATGCATCCGTTACTTTATCGAAAGAAGTAATGTAAGCACTGCGTCCTTCGCATTCTTCTACGAAATCAACAGAAGCACGGAATTTAGGAAGCATATTGTAAATTCCGAAATGTCCTTCCTCCATATATGTCTTAGCCTGTTCTGTTGTGATCTCTCCCAGCGGTTCTTCATCTTTCTGTCCGAGATTAATGCAGACTTTTTCGACATTTGTAAGGATGATGAGCATTTCAGCGTCAATTCCCTCTGCAAGCTTTCCGGCTGCAAGATCTTTTTCGATGACGGCACTTGCACCTCGGAGATGGTTGTCCTGCTCCAGCACCGGGATTCCACCGCCTCCGGCAGCAATTACAACCTGATTAGCATCAAGAAGTGCCTTGACGGCATCCAGCTCGACGATTTTTACAGGATTTGGTGCGGATACGACACGACGGAACCCTTTGCCTGGCTCTTCAATCACATAATTTCCTTTTTTACGCTCTTCATTTGCTTCCTGTGCATTCATATAACGTCCGAGAACTTTGGTCGGTGTATAGAAAGCTTCATCATATGGATCGACAATTACCTGAGTGAGAACAGTACTGACAGTTCTGTAGATTCCACGATTAAGAAGTTCCTCACGGATTCCATTCTGAAGGTCATAACCGATATATCCCTGGCTCATGGCTGAGCAGACAGACATAGGAGCCGGTGTATAGTCTTTATGAGCTTTTGCAAATTCATTCATGGCTGTGTGGATCATGCCAAGCTGAGGTGCATTGCTGTGCGTGATCGCAACCTGATAGCCTTCCTCAATAAGGTCTGCGATACATTTGGCAGTATGCTTTACTGCGGTCTTCTGTTCTGGAAGTGTAGTACCAAGTGCACGGTGTCCCAGTGCAACAACAACTCTTTTTTTCATAATAATTTTCCTTTCGTTTCAAATTTTCAAGTCAATAACTAATTAAATTTTACTATTTTTTTTATATGAAATCAATATTTCTCACCAAATATATGGAAGACTTATTTTAAAAACAAAGCCAAGAAAGATAAGGCTGAGGAGAATACAGAGTACAATGCGGATGTTCTTCTTTAAATGGGAAAAAGCTTCTGTCCATTTAGGGGCAAGATAGTAAAGGAAAGCACATCCAAGCAGTGCAAAGACTGCGGAACCTCCGATGTATGTATGTTCGTTCAGTGTGAAAAGATAGTCACTGTAGGCAGTTACTTTCAGGCTGTATCCGAGTTCAAGAATCCAGCTTGCGAGATATTCGATCAATGTGTAGACTGCAAAATTCAGAAAAAACACAAGCTCTGGTTTGGGAATGAGTTTCTTCATAAACAGTAAAAGTAATATGCCGAAAATCCCATACATAGGAGCCCATGGAAAGAAAACTGCTCCATCAAAAGAAAATTCTCCTGTCTTTAAAAGATGTATCAGGTTCTCTACGATCCATCCAAAAATAGAAAAAGCATGAAAAAGAAAAATGCAGGACCAGAGATCGTATTTACGAACCGGGTTGACCGGTGATCTTACAGCAGAAAATGGCGGCTGTACAGAAAAAAGGAAAACCGGATACTGGTCAGGTGCAAAATAAGAGGTCTGTGTATAAGGACCTTCCGAGTCATCATAAAGTGCCTTACTGATCAGAAGCTCATCTTCGGAAGGAATATGTTCCAGATAGGAATCATCCAGGTATTCATAGCCGGGAGAACGTGAAAGCACATAATTTCTGCGGAGTGTCAGATATAATTCAGCTTTGCAGGTTGCCATATAAGGGTTCACATATAAGAAATCGACAAGTCCCAGACTGAGCAGGGAGAGCATCTTCCATCCCAGAAAAGACAGATCCAGCAGTAAAAGCTTTTTCTTATTATGATTGCTGAGCTGGCGGGAAAGGAAGAAAGCATTTTTTTTACTGATCCTGGGATTTTCTGCCAGGATATATGGAACCATCCAATACTCATAATGCTTGTAGATTCCACCGATGACTGTAAAATTCCACAGAAACTGGTAGAGACTGCGGAAGAACATGGTAAAAGCAGGCCTGCGGATATAATGTAGCTTATAAAGAAAAAAGATTTTGGAAATCCGGGTATCTTTATAATTTTTCGATTCTAAAAAGAAACGTTTCTCGCCGATGATCAGAATATTATTTACAAAAATGCGATAGAGAAAAGCCAGGATCGCACTGATTCCAAGGATGAAGACGATAAAGTCGAAATGTTCATCCAAGAAAGTATTGAAGATCTTCAGGACTGCAAAAAAAGTAGAGGTACTGTCTGCATACAGATCCACAAGAAGATTGGTATAAGTAGCAGAAGGATTTTGATATAGATTCTCAATGTCAGTATTATGAAAAAGCCTTGTGGCAGTCTCTTCCAGGATCTGCGATGTAGTTTCGGTCTCAAAAGTCTGATGCAGATTGGAAATCGTGTCAATATGAGATAACGGATGCACTCCCAGAAAAGCGGTTGCCAGGGGATAGGAAGCTGTGAGAAGAGCGATAAGAAAGCAGACGGATACCATACGCCAGTAATTTTGTCGGATCGATCTGCGAGCATTCTTTTTTAATTCTTTTCTTTTCCACATAGTACTTTTCTCCCGTCTCTCTGATGGTATCATCATTATAGTTGAGCATGGTAAACTTTTCAATGTCTATTTATGCATCTGCTCATGTTCTTTCTTTACTTCGTTGAAGCAGGTGAGAGCATTCCATTCACAATTTGTTGGTGTGAGGATCGCTTTATAAGGAAATGGACCAGCACCGCAGCGTCTGAGGGCAGCAAGTGCCTGATCAAGTCGGTTATTCTGAAAAAAGCAGAAAAGGAACAGTGGGGCAGAAAGTTCTTCTCCGTCATAAACCTCAGTGGTGGGGGAAAAATTTTTCATTCCGGCGAGAAATCCGAGCGGTTGCAGATAGTCTTTCTGTGAGATGCAACGCAGCCGGATATGCAACGGAAGCAAGGCACGCTGGATCTTCAAAAGCTCGGGCCTGGAAGGTGCATGGAACAGCAGTAAAGTTTCATTCATAACAAACTCTCCTTTAGGATCATGATGAATCTATTGTAAGATGTTGGGATCAAAAGCCCCCAACAATGATGCCAACGGATTGTTTCGTGCTACGCACTCCCACAATCCTACCCGCTATTCGCATATCATGGTGCTTACGCCCCACTTTTATGCTCATATCGGGGCGGGTCTCAAGGTCATTCTACCACCAGTGTGCAAGCACACGTGGTTTCAGACCTTTTGACCCTGACATCATTGTAATATATGTACCGAAAAAAAGAAATACAGAAATGTCACGATCTGTCCGATGCCGGAATAAAATAGTTGTAAGATTCCGGTACGGGGAGAGAACGATGAGATTTTGTGAAATGCGGGAAAAAGAAGTAGTTAATATCTGTACAGGAAAGCAGTTGGGCTGTGTTGTGGACCTGGAGCTTGATACCTGTTCCGGGAAGATTGAATCGATTGTTGTACCGGGACCGGGAAAATTTTGCGGATTTTTCGGAACGGACTGTGAATATGTGATTCCGTACAGTTGTGTAAAAAAAATCGGACCGGATGCAGTATTAGTGGAAATAAAAGAAGAAAAGTTTTTGCAAAAATACTAGACATTGTGTATAATGAGGACGGAAACAAATTCGTTTCACAGACGGATTGAAAATAAATGCCGCAGGGAGTGTGTGGTGGATTGTATATGCGGAAAGGCGGAACAGACGAATGAGATGTCCATATTGTGGAAACCCTGATACAAGAGTGATCGATTCCAGACCGGCAGAGGATAAGAGTTCGATTCGCAGAAGGCGTTCCTGTGACGAGTGCGGGAAACGTTTTACAACTTATGAAAAAGTAGAGACGATTCCTCTGATCGTGATCAAGAAGGACAACAACCGGGAGCAGTATCAACGGTCAAAGATTGAGAATGGTGTGCTGAGTGCGTGTTATAAGCGTCCTGTTCCTGCAGATCAGATCCAGAAGACGATCGAGGCGATCGAGCTGGAGATCTTTAACCGGGAAGAAAAAGAGATCCCGAGCAGTGAGATTGGAGAGATTGTTATGGATAAGTTAAAAGATCTTGATCCGGTGGCATATGTGAGGTTCGCATCAGTATACAGAGAGTTTAAAGATGCAAATACATTTATGGATGAGCTGAAAAAGTTTTTAAAATAGGAAGAACAAACCGGTTATACCTGAAGCGGAAGTATGACCGGTTTTCTTTTTGAAAGAGGAGATGAAAAAATGCGGACGTACAGGCTGGTGATCGCTTATGATGGGACAGCATACCAGGGATGGCAGAGACAGGCCAATACAGAGATGACCATTCAGGGGATTCTGGAATCCTGTATTTCAAAGGCAGCCGGATATGCGGTGGAAGTAAATGGATCAGGAAGGACGGATGCAGGCGTGCATGCCCGCGGACAGACAGCCAGTGTGGTGCTTCACGGGAAAGCGGAGGACGGATTTTTCACAGAGAAGGTAAATAAGCTGCTGCCTCCGGATATCCGGATCAGAGAAGCCGGACTTGAAAAAAATGGGTTTCATGCGAGAAAGAGTGCTGTAGGAAAAAGGTATGTGTATCAGATTGATACTGATGAAAAGCCGGATGTATTTGACCGGCGTTACACGTATCATTTCCCGAAGAAACTTGATATTGCAGCGATGCAGCAGGCAGCGGAACTTTTGACCGGCACGCATGAGTTTGCAGCTTATACGGATAAAAAAGATGAAACGTCCACAAAGCGGACAATTTATGCTATAATGGTTGGCGGACAAGGTGGCAGGATCAACATCCAATATGAGGGAACGGGATTTCTTTATCATATGGTAAGGATTCTGACAGGAACTTTGCTCGAAGTTGGAATGGGGACACGCAGGATCGAAAGCGTGACGATAGCTTTAGAGGCAAAGGATAGAACAAAGGTTGGATTTCTGGCTCCGGCAAGAGGATTATTCCTTGACGAAGTCTATTATAAGGAGAAGTCCTGGAAGGAGGAATAGATTGAAGCTAATATCGTGGAATGTAAATGGTATCCGGGCATGCGTTCAGAAAGGATTCCTGGATTTCTTTCATGAGGCAGATGCGGATATTTTCTGTATTCAGGAGACGAAGATGCAGGAAGGACAGTTGAATCTGGAACTGGAAAGGTATCATCAGTACTGGAATTATGCTGTGAAGAAAGGCTATTCCGGAACAGCAGTATTTACCAAAAAAGAACCATTATCGGTATCCTATGGACTGGGGATTGAAGAGCATGACCAGGAGGGACGCGTGATCACCTGTGAGTTTGAGGATTTCTATTTTGTGACAGTTTATACACCAAATTCCCAAAGTGAGCTTGCAAGACTGGATTACAGGATGAAATGGGAAGATGATTTCCGTGCATATCTTAAGAAGCTGGAGAAAAAGAAGCCGGTGATCGTAACCGGTGATCTGAATGTTGCACATAAAGAGATCGACCTTAAAAATCCGAAGACAAACCGGAAAAATGCAGGATTTACAGATGAAGAGCGTGGAAAGTTCACAGAGCTTCTTGATGCAGGTTTCATTGATACTTTCCGGTATTTTTATCCCGATCAGGAGGGGATTTATTCATGGTGGTCGTACCGGTTCAGTGCAAGAGCGAAGAATGCAGGCTGGCGGATTGACTATTTCTGCGTGTCAGAATGCCTGAAGGACAGATTGGCAGATGCAAAGATTCTGACAGAAGTAATGGGATCAGATCATTGTCCGATCGAGCTGGATCTGAAATAAATACGGTTACTGTCCGGAGGGAATGGATCTGAATTGACAGAGAGGAAAGAAAAGAGATAAGATAGAAAAAGGCAGTAAGATAGGAGGTCTTTAAAATGACAAAAATAGATATTATTTCCGGTTTTCTTGGAGCCGGTAAGACGACATTGATCAAAAAGCTTCTTTCAGAAGGTTTTAAGGGAGAGCAGGTTGTATTGATCGAGAATGAGTTCGGAGAGATTGGAATCGACGGTGGATTCCTGAAAGAGGCGGGAATCGAGATCCGTGAGATGAACTCAGGTTGTATTTGCTGTTCACTGGTAGGAGATTTTGGAAAGTCTCTTCATGAGGTAGTAGACACGTATCACCCTGACCGTATTCTGATCGAGCCTTCCGGTGTCGGAAAACTGTCGGATGTTATCAAGGCAGTGCAGGATGTGCAGGATGAGATTGATGCGGAGCTGAACAGCTTTACCACCGTGGTAGATGTGACAAAGTGCAAGATCTACCGCAAAAATTTTGGCGAATTTTTCAGTAATCAGATCGAGTATGCAGGAGCAGTGATCTTAAGCCGTACAGATAAGGCAAAGCCGGAGAAGATTCAGGAAAGTGTTGCTCTGCTGAGAGAGTTAAATGAAAAAGCTCCGATCATCACAACACCGATCGAGCAGCTCCCGGGTGAAAAGATTTTGGAGGCAATGGAATCCAGCAAGTCTCTGGAAGAAGAACTGCTTGCAGAAGTTGCTCACGAAGCCCATGAACATCATCACGACCATGACCACGAGGAGCATGAGCATCATCATGACCATGACCACGGGGAGCATGAGCATCATCACGACCATGACCACGAGGAGCATGAGCATCATCACGACCATGACCATGAGGAGCATGAGCATCATCACGACCATGATCATGAAGAGCATGAACATCATCACGACCATGATCATGAATGTGGCTGCGGCTGTGGACACCACCATCACGATCATGAGGGACACCATCATGCCGATGATGTATTTACAAGTTGGGGAAAAGAGACAATCCGTACTTATACAAAAGAAGAGATCGGAAATATCCTCAAGACCCTGGAGGAAGATGGATCTTATGGCAATATCCTTCGTGCAAAAGGTATGGTTGCAGGTGCTGATGGAGAATGGATCTATTTCGACATGGTTCCGGGTGAGCATGAAGTAAGAACCGGAGCACCTGAATATACAGGACGTATCTGTGTGATCGGTGCAGAGATTAAAGAAGACAAACTGGCGGAATTATTTCAGGTGAAATAGTCTGAAAGAAAAAGAAAGTGAGAAAGAAAAATGAGACAATCGGATGTTATGGTATATCTGATGACAGGATTCCTGGACAGCGGAAAGACCCAGTTTCTGACATTTACGTTGGAGCAGGATTATTTTCAGATCCAGGGGAAGACGCTTCTGATCCTCTGTGAGGAAGGAGAGGAAGAGTATGATCCAAAGGAAATGCTGAAGTATGGTGTTGTGATCGAAAAAGTGGAAGATAAAGAGGACCTGACAGAAGCATGGCTTGAGGAGATGAACCGGAAGCATAAACCGGAGAGAGTTGTAGTTGAATACAATGGTATGTGGCCGGTCAGTGATTTTGAGAAACTGGCACTTCCGGCAGGCTGGAAGATCGAACAGAAGATCGCAACGGTTGATGCAAGTACTTTTCAGATGTACCTTACAAATCTGAAGCCATTATTTGTTGAAATGGTAAAAGGGGCGGAACTGGTTCTTTTTAACCGCTGTGAGGACAGAGGTCCGCTGGCGGGATACAGAAGAAGTGTCAAGGTGGTCAGCCCACAGGCAGAAGTTATTTTTGAAGATGAGAACGGAGAAGTCGACAATATTTTTGAGGATGAGGTTCCGTATGATTTAAATGCTCCGGTGATTGAGATCCGCAGGGAAGACTATGGAATCTGGTATGTGGATATGATGGAAAATCCAGACCGGTATAAGGGAAAAGTAGTAGAGTTTGTGGCAAAGGTGATGAAGCCACGGGCTTTTCCGTCAAAGGTATTTCTTCCGGGACGTACAGCAATGACCTGTTGTGCAGATGATACCTCTTTCCTTGGTTATGTCTGCAGAAGTCCATACGCACCAAAGCTGAAACCGGGTGACTGGGTAAAAGTAAGAGCAAAAGTCAGCTTTAAAAATCTCTCTGTATACAGAGGCGAGGGTCCGGTATTGGATGCGGAGAATATTGAACCGGCAGAACCGATCGAAGAAATGGTATATTTTAACTAGAAAAAGGTTGATTGACAAGAGAAAATCAAGCCGATATAATAAGGCACAGAGACAAGGGCGTTTCCAGTATGGGTGGAGATCGCCCTTTATCAATATATACCGGAGTGCGTGGGGAGCTGCTGATGGCAGATTTTCTGTATTAGGATGAAAAAACTGGAAACGGTATGAAAAAGGAGGTTGTTATATGCATAACTATACAAGGGAAGACATCATCCGTATTGTGGAGGAAGAAGATGTTGCCTTTATCCGTCTGCAGTTTACAGATATTTTTGGAACGTTGAAGAATATGGCTGTAACAGTAGGACAGCTTGAAAAAGCACTGAATAATAAATGTATGTTTGATGTGTCGTCGCTGGAGGGAATCGAAGGAGAAGAGGATTGCGATATGTATCTGTATCCGGATCTGAGTACCTTTGAGATTTTCCCGTGGCGGCCGCAGCAGGGAAAAGTAGCAAGACTGATCTGTGATGTCTATCGTAAAGATGGAACTCCGTATGAAGGGGATCCACGTTATGTTCTGCGGAAAGCAGTTGCCGAAGCGGAAGAGATGGGATATTCCATGAATGTCGGACCGGAGTGTGAGTTCTTTCTGTTTCATACAGATGAAGATGGACTGCCGACAACAGTTACTCATGAAAAAGGCGGATATTTTGATATCGGGCCATTGGATCTGGGAGAAAATGCAAGGAGAGATATGATCCTTACACTGGCGGAAATGGGATTTGAGATCATTTCTTCTCACCATGAGATCGCACCGGCTCAGCATGAAATAGACTTTCATTATGATGAGGCGATGGTTACGGCAGATAATCTGATGACATTTAAGATGGTGGTTAAGACCATTGCAAAAAGACATGGACTGCATGCTACGTTTATGCCAAAGCCAAAGAGTGAGACCTACGGTTCGGGAATGCATATCAATCTTTCCCTTTATGGAAGAGATGGAATGAATGTCCTCTATAATGCGGAGGACGTAAATGGTCTGAGTGAAGAAGGATACTATTTTATCGGTGGTCTGATGAAGCATATGAAGGCGATCACGTGTATCACAAATCCGACAGTAAATTCTTACAAGCGTTTTGTGCCGGGATATGAAGCACCGGTATATATGGGATGGTCGGCAAAGACAAGAGGACCATTGATTCGTGTATCGGCAGATAAAGAAAGAAAATCCAGGCTGGAGCTGCGAAGTCCGGATGCAACGGCAAATCCGTATCTGGCACTGGCAGTTCTTCTGAAAGCAGGACTTGACGGAATTAAGAATAAAATTATGCCTCCTGCGAATATAGATGAGAATATCCAGAAGATGACGCAGGAAAGAAGAGATGAACTTCATGTGGAAGAACTCCCGAGAAATCTTGGGGATGCCACGGCGGAACTGGAGAAAGATCAGTTTCTGATCGATGTATTGGGGGGAGAACTGGCTAAGAAGATCATCAAGGCCAACAAGAAAGAATATAAGGAGTACTGTATGCAGGTGACTGACTGGGAGATCGCACATTATCTCCACAGACTGTAGGACAGATACAACGCAGGAAATTGAACTTTGAATGTCAATTTTTAAGATGGTGTGAAGAGAGGATCAAAAAGGCAACTGGAGGTGAGCAGATATGAGCCATATTATTGTGGTATTTCCGAGAAGAGATAACGCAGTAAATATCCGTAATGTACTTGTACGTGCGGGGATGGAAGTATCTGCGGTTTGTCTGACCGGTGCAAAAGTTCTGCAATATGTGGATAACTGGAGCGATGGAATCGTGGTATGTGGATATCATCTTCAGGATATGCAATATACGGAACTAAGGGAAGCACTGCCGTTTTCATTTGATATGCTTCTGGTCGCACCCCCATCAAAATGGATGGATGAACTGCCGGAGGGTGTTGTGGGACTGCCACTGCCGATCAAGGTCTACGATCTTGTCAGTACAGTGGAAATGCTTCAGCAGTCACAGGAAAGAGAAAGAAAGAAGCGGAAAGAAAGAAGCCGGAAAAGAAATGATGCAGAAAAGAAGCTGGTTGACCAGGCGAAAGCATTACTGATGGAACGAAATAATATGTCTGAGGATGAAGCACACCGGTACTTGCAGAAAAGCAGTATGGACAGTGGAACCAATCTGACGGAGACTGCACAGATGATCCTGACGATCCTGAATGAGTAGGATACATAATTAAACTGATGCCAGGGTCAAAAGGTCTAAGCCCACATGAGCTTGCTCATAGGTGGGTGAA
>OLQY01000328.1_pt1 | contig 59579 bp, 56 predicted proteins | sample 1672851 | NCBI WGS metagenome assembly OLQY01 (sample SAMEA3136730, study PRJEB25190) | human gut metagenome
AAGGTGCCCGCTGCGTTTGGGAAGGGGCGAGGTCTTTAGACTTCGCCTATTTCACCTTTTATTATGCTTATTTACACAAAAAAAAGCAATCCATAATTCTGAGAATTACTCTATGAATTCTGGACTGTACTTTCTTCTTCCTCTGCTTCCAATGTTTTTATGATTCCATCTGCGATTTCATTCGCAAATAACTTTCTTTTTTCTTCATCTAATAAATAACTTCGATCCTGTTCACTCGCTAGAAAACCGGCTTCCATTAAGATAGCAGGTAAATCATTATTTTCTAATACATACAAAGGATATGTATCTTGATCTTTAGCACCACGATTTAAAGAATAACCTAATGTATCAATTTCCGTTAAGATATTTTCTGATAACGTCGCAACTTTTTCATTCTGCATCTTTCCCCATATTTCATAGCCATAACTCCCCATATCATATTCTGTCGCATTTGTATGAATAGATACGAAATATTTGGCGTCGCTATTATTGGAGATATTTACACGTTCTTCCAAGTCCTCTTGTTCATTGCTTGGCCAAGAAACCTCATCACTTTCTCTAGTATAGGCTACAGGATAGCCATGTTCTTCCAGATAATCACCAATATCTTTGACAATTGCTAATGTAACATCTTTTTCATAAACATCCTGATAAACTGTTCCGCTATCATAGCCTCCATGACCAGCATCAAGCACTACGACTGGAGGTTCTTGTACAATAAGATTTTTAATGGGTTGTAAAATTGGACTATCTGGAAATATTTTGGTACAAACAATTAGTAATCCAACGATTATACACAATTCAATCGCAATAACGACTAATAAGCGTATGGGATTTATTCTCCTTTTTCGTCTTCTTTTCTTTGCCATTTCCTCACCAGACTTTCATGTTTTAATTATAACAAAACCAAAACATTATTCCTACCTGATGAAAATTAAAATTTAATGAAAATTTCTTATAAACAGCCTTTTTCAATTTGTGTGATCCATGCTTTTTGATTCGCAAATATACAGAATGTATTCTCATCTGTAAAGAATGTATTATGAATTGCATAAGCACCAGCAACTTCTTCTAAAATAATGATCGCAGCTGCATAATCCCAGCATTTTGCTTTAGAAGTAATATATAAATCTGTTATTCCCTGGGCAATATGCACAATGCTTAAGGAAGCACAGCCATAAGAACGATGTGCGCGAATCTTCTTTTGAAAATCAAATAAGTCATACTGAAAATGTTCCTTCATATAAGAAATTGCGGACATGCCTGCCTCTAAAACACATTCACTCAGCTTTTTTCTATGAAGCTTTTCTAATTTTGTATCATTCAGCCATGCACCTTTACCATGAATTCCTATAAATAATTCATCTCGCATCACATCATAAACAATTCCAAATACTGGTTTTTTCTTTTGATAATATGCTAGTGATATCGCAAAATCACGATGCATAGTCACAAAATTTGTAGTGCCATCAATGGGATCTAAAATCCATAGATAATCGCCCATTTCTTTTGTTTCTTCTTCTCCTAGAAACTGATGTGTAGGATACTGTTCCTGGATTTTTTTATGAATATATTGTTCGATCATACGATCATATTCTGTTACTAAATCCTGAATTCCTGTCTTATATTCTGCTTCTACACTGGATACTTCTCTTAATTTGTTTCCACATTCAAGTACTAAGTTTTTCGCAAAAGCTATCATATCCTGCTGCATAATGTCACATCACTTTCTTTCATATAGGGACTACATTCCCCAATATCTGGCTCATTACCATATCTGCCATGGGTATCACTGCCCCCTGTTTCTATTAGCTTATACCTTTTCGCAATTTGATGCAAGTCCTCCACTTCGCTTTTGCTGTGAGAGCTATGCCAGGTTTCTATGCCATCAATACCCATAGAAAGGTAATTTGGTATCTGTGACACTACCTTAGATAAATATGGATGAGCTAAAACTGCAATGCCATGGTCTGCATGAATAGCTCGTATTGCATCTGCTACAGATACATATGGTATGGTACATTCACAAATACCGTTATTCTTAAATAATTTACGATACACATCAGAATAAATACCATCACTATAGCCATGTTTCATCATCACATCCATAATATGCTGTTTATAAATAGCTGTAGAATCTATCGCAAGGTTTTCTACTTCTTCTTTTGTAATCTTGTAACCATGTTTTTTCAATTGCTCAATCTGCCATAAAGAAGCTTTTAGACGATGTTGTAACGTAGTGGCACATAGGGCATCCACATGTGGTGTATCCTCTCCAAATCCATATCCAAGAATATGTACTGGTTTTTGTAGCGTATCATCAAAAGCACTGATTTCGATTCCTTTCACAATTGCACATGGTAATGAATATTCTTGTAAATGCTTATAACATGCGAAGGTATCATGATCCGTAATGGATATTGTATGCAGATTTTTTTCTTTTACGCTTGTTAGGATATCAGCTAAGGACAGTGATGAATCGCTATATACACTATGTATATGCAAATCAATCGCATTCATGATAGAAAGCCTTTCTGCATATTATATTCTCGATCACACAATCCTTCCATAAACTCCAAATCATGGAAAATACCTAGCATGGTTGTTCCTTCTTTTTTCAATTGTTCAATAAGGTCACGAACTTTTTGCTTTGATGAATTATCTAAACTTGCAGTTGGTTCATCCAATAATAATAATCTTGGTTTTTTTACCATTGCTGCCGCAATGTTTAATCTTAGTTTTTCTCCACCGCTAAAGGTATTTGGATACATGTCCCATAATGCTTTATCTAATTCAAAATGTTCTAACATATGAATCGCTTCTTTTTGTGCGGTTTCTTCATCTGATCCCATTTCCAATAACGCATTCTCAATAATCTGTCTTGCGGTTGTCCTAGGCATAATATTTAAAAACTGTGATACATATCCGATTTCATGACGACGAAGATAAATCATCTGACGTTCCGTTGCCTTACATAAATCAATCCATCCAAAAGCTGCACTATGATAAAGAATACGCCCTTCCTGTGGAAGATTGGTACGATAAATCCCTTTTAAGATTGTAGATTTTCCACTACCGCTTTTTCCAGTAATACCCACAAATTCTCCTGCATTTAATTGTAAAGAAATATGATCACAGGCATGAATCACTTTATTTGTGATATGCATTGTAAATGTTTTTGTTAAGTCTTCAATAATTAATAATTCCTGTTGCTTAGTCATGTGATTTATCCTTTCTATATTTATCAATAAATTTATCAATATCTAATGAAAAATCATCAATTCGCTGACGAAACACTTCATCATCCCAATCCCACCAGGCAATTTCTTGTAGGGCTTCAATCTGTTTCTGCTCAAAACGAAAGCGAATGACTTTCGCCGGTACTCCTGCAACAATCGCATAAGGAGGAACATCATGCGTCACAACTGCACCACTTCCAATAACTGCACCATTTCCGACATGAATACCTGCCTCAATAATAACACCATGTCCAATCCAGACATCATGACCAATTTCTGTAATTGTATTTTCTCGGCGTTTAAAGAATTCTTTATCATCTTCCTGATGAATACCATACATTTGTTTACGATACGTAATATGATGAGATGTCGGGCGTTCAATTGGATGCTGGGTAGCACCAATTCTTGCGTTTCTTGCGATATCCACGAAGCTATGAATAATAGTATTTTGAATCATGGTATAGGGTTCACAATAGGAGTATTTGCCAAAACTGCTATTCTCGATCGTACAATCTTTTCCAACCTTATTATAGATGGAAAACGTTGTATTTACTACCTCTGCCCCTTTTTCAATATAAGGCTTTTTATCTAATTTCATAAGCTATATACGATAATGATTCTGTGCAATACACAGTCCATCCACAAATACATCTGTAATAGCAGGAAGATGATTAGGCAACATACGAATAATTAACAGATCAGCTTTTTTACCTTTTTCAATAGAACCATATTCTGAATCAATACCTGTTGCACGTGCAGGCATGATAGTAACTTTTGCAATCATGTCTTCAAATTTCTGTCCTTTTTCAGTCATTTGAAATATCGCATGTAATAAGCTTGCAGGATAATAATCACTACATAAGATATCTGCCGCATTAGCTTCTATCGCATCTTTCGCATTCATATTTCCAGAGTGACTTCCTCCAAGTAAGATATTTGGAGCACCTACTACTGTATACATTCCTCTACGTTTTGCTTCTTTTGCGACTTCTAAGGTAATTGGGAATTCAGAAATTGTTGCGCCGAAGTCTTGTACAACATCTAATTTTTCAATTGTATCATCATCATGAGAGGCAATAGAAATTCCTTGTTCCTGAGCTAGTTTAGCAGCCTCTCGTATTTTATCAAGTGTTAATTTTTCACTATGCATATGACGCTGTACTTCCTGTTCAACCTCTTCTTCGCTCATTTTCTTTTCTGAACGAATATACGTACGATAATGTTCAATATTTCGATATTGTCCCTGCCCAGGAGAATGATCCATAAAAGAAAGCAGATGAACTCGTTTCTTTTCCAGGTATTCCATCATTAAAGGAAACTGTTTGATATTATCAATTTCAAAGCGCATATGAAAACGATGATGAATCAAATGCAGCTGTGAATGGCTTTTTTCAATAATATCTGCTAATTTTTTTACTAATTCCGGTCTACGCATAGGAGATGCCGCAACTCCATCTAGTATACTAACGGAATGAAACATCGTTGTAATACCATGTGTACAACACTCTTTTTCAAACTCATAAACCGCTAACTCCATATCCATAATACTCGTAGCTCGCGGTGCAGCCATTTTTTCAATATGATCAGAATGTACATCGATAAAGCCAGGAGTAACATATCCACCATAAGCATTCACAACTTCATCTATTGGATAGGCATCCATTTCTGTTTCTTTTACGATATCATAAATTCGTTCATCTTTTAGTAATAAAGTATAACCTTCTAAGATTTCATGTTCTAAGACAATTTTTCCATTCGTAATAGCTAACATAGTTCCTCCTTATAATAATGAATAAACCAATTGCTGAGTATAAGGATGCTGAGGATCTTCCATAACCTGATCGGTTAAACCCTGTTCAATAATTTCTCCATCCAACATAACAATCGTACGATCCGCTAACATTCTAATAACACCTAAGTCATGAGATACGACAATCATCGATACACCTAAATCACGCTGTATCTTTTTAATTAAATCTAATACATTTGCCTGTACTGATAAATCCAGACCGGTTGTGACCTCATCTAGTAATAATACAGGAGGGTTATTACTTAAAGCTTTCGCAATCTGTACACGTTGCTGCATACCACCTGAAAAATTCTTAGGCTCTTCTTTCATTCGATGGGTAGGTATTTTTACTGCCTGCAGTAATTCCTCTCCACGAGAACGCATCTCTGAGACATTTCGTTTTCCTGCCGCTATTAATTTTTCTGCGATATTTCCCATACTAGAAAAATTCATTTTTAAGCCTAAATATGGATTTTGATATACCATACCTAGCACATGATTTCGAATATAACGCTGTTGTTGGGAAGTTAAATCAAAAATATTAGCTTCTCCATTTTTATAAGTTCTGATTGTACAGCTGCCACTTGTCACATATTGATCAAAGTATAGACACTGCATCATAGTAGATTTACCGCTACCGCTTTCTCCTACTACTCCTAAAATTTCTCCATCATATACATCAAAGCTGATATCTCTACATGCATAGACTGTTCCACAGTTTGGACAATAATTGCCATGCAGATGTTCTGGATGTCCTTTACAATATATACAGCCATCTCCAAATTGTTTATTTAAGTTTTTCACCTGCATTAAAGGCACATCGCTAAATTGCATTCTGTTTCCCTCCTTGTGCATTTAAACGCTCTAAACATTGACTGGTATCATTACATTGATAACTTACACTACCATCTTCTTCATTGATGATTTCATCAAGATATACATGACTTGCCCCACATAAGCGACAGCATTTTCCTTTGAAATCTTCTTGTTCGAATGGATAATCCTCAAAGTCTAAAGATACAACCTTAGTATATGGCGGTACCGCATAGATTTTTTTCTCACGCCCTGCCCCAAGTAAAATCAAAGCTTCACTTTCCATCATCTTAGGATTATCAAATTTTGGAATAGGAGAAGGTGCCATGACATAACGATCATTTACCATTACAGGATGATCTGCTCCCATTGTCATGCGATCAAATTTCATGATCTGTTCAAAAAGCATCAGCCATGCCCCTGTATATTCTTTTTCCGCATGTAAGATTTTTGTTTTTCTTTCACTTGGCTCATATTCACGTAAAGGTTCTGGTGTTGGTACCTGAAGAACTAGAATCTGATCTTTCTTTAAAGGAACCTCTGGGATACGATGACGAGATTGTATCAAAGTAGCTTCACTTGTATGAATCGTCACATCTACTCCTGTTGTTGTCTGAATCAGATTTTTAATACTGATAGCATTAACACTTTCATCACTTCCCTGATCAATGACCTTTACTACATCTTCTTTTCCTACTAAAGATAAGGTTAACTGAATTCCACCAGTTCCCCAGCCTCTGGCTATCGGCATTTCTCTTGAGGCAAAAGGAACCTGATAGCCTGGAATACAAATAGCTTTTAGTGATGTTCTTCGTATTTCTCGTTTACTGCCTTCGTCAAAGAAAGCAAAATTATATTTCTTTTTCATAAGCATTTTCCTTTTTCGTTTTTCTAATACTATTTAATTTTGATTGGAAGGTTACATAATGAGGCAATTTCAAATGAGAAATAAAGCCTGTTGCTTCTACGGAATCAATATGATAAAGAACAAATTCTTCATCATTTACCGCAAAGCTTTTATCTTCACTCTCTAAACATGTGTCTAGAATACTCATCGCAATTGCTTTTGTTTCATTTTGTCCAAATGTTAAACCATATCCAACTTTAAATTCTAATTCTTTATTTCCATCTGGATTCGTAATCGTAACTGGGATTAGACTTTCTACCTCTGTTACTTTGATTTCTCCTATATAGTAAGAATCATCATCTGAATCCTGATGCATTGGATCCGCAATCGTTATAGGAAGCATACCAACACGTAATTCTCCAACTGTTGGATGCACGACTCCATAACCACGCAAAGAAGCATATCCTAAAGCTGTTACTGCCTGTGTCATCCCTCTGCTTAGAATCTGAAGACGTTCACTTCGTTTTGTTGGGAAACTAAGCATTTGTTTTGTCGCATCCTTAGGAGGTGTATCATCGTTCTCTATTTCAGGAAGAAGCCCTTCTTTACGCAGATAATCACTTACCTTTGGAAGACGAAGATGATCTCTTTGGATAGTACATTCACGATGTAAAAATTCGTTAATAAATGTTTTTACCTCTTCTTCCTTTTCCTCCAGTAAATCAAAATCTAATAAACGATGTACATAGTCATAACTAGTTCCTAATATCTGCCCATCAGGGATATCTTTAAAGGCTGCCGAAATTCGTCTTTCTACTTCCATATCTTCACTATTTACGATATTAGAATAATAACTGCGAGGTAATGTAGATCGATAACTACGCAATAAGAATACTGCCTCTTCCATACTTCCCTCTGCCTGCTTAATAGCTAAAGCACATAAGGATGGATCATATAAGCTTGCTTCACTCATCACCTGATCTATCAATAAGCGCATCCCTTGTTCAATCTGTAATGTACTAGGACCTAAGCCTTGTTTTAAGCGTTCATATTTTAAACGGCGAATACTTTCATCAATTGCCTGTGCTCCACCTTTTACCGCAACATATGCCATAGTTTATCCCCTTTCTATCTGTGTCGTCCTAGGTAATGCGACACAATTTGCGTTCGCATCAACGAGAATCATATCAAAGCCTAGCGGAAATTCTTCATTCACAAGTTTTCTTTTGTCCACCCACTCTTCCTGTAAAGGAAGTGAGATTGTCTTTTTATCTTTAATTCCAGGTCCAGATAATGTCCACGCATCTCCACCATACAAATCATCACATTCCACTAACATCGTTGCGCCTAAATGCGGATCTTCTAATGTTCCTACCTGAATCTGATCCATAACTTCTGTCAAATGATCAAGATTCTTTTTTGTCACGATGACATGAGCTGCATCTGTTTGTTTTACTTGTTCACAATATGTTAAACGTGCAATCGTTAGAGCCAGTTCTTCATCATCTACTACATGAAAACTAGTGTCCGCATCAAGAAGCATATAAAACAATACCTGCATACCTTTTACACAAGATAGCGGTAAATCAAGTTTATCCGCCTCTTCCTTTAAACTAACAATCTCTCCTGGATAGGCGAATGCATGCACGATTTTACGATATGCATGCTGAATATCAAATACCATATCAAAGTTCATAGATACTCTCCTTATACATCCATCGTCTCAAAATTAACTCTTGTCTTTAATATCTGATTAACATATTTCTTATGCTGTTCTTCCTGCATTTCTTTTTGTTTTACAAGTTCTTTTTCTAAATCTTCAACTCCCGCAAGCTCTGCGTTACATGCCGCATCTAAGATTGCTAAGTCATAAGATTTTTCTAACTCATTTCCTTGAATAATTCCAATACCAATCACTCCTTGGCATTCTACTCTTGTTTCACTGACCAAAACTTCACCTAGATAAAATAGTGTGTTCTGTGCACTTTCTCGCATTCGAATCATTGTCAATGCATTTTTTGGTTCTTCAATTACATGAAATTCATTTTGCTGTTTAAAGTATTCTGCCCATTGTCTAAGAAACTCTTTTTCACAATGAACCAGGATACGAGTTCTTTCTTTTCGTATCATAATTTCCTCCTCTTAACACGTCTATAGATTATCTTGTAGCCAAGAAAGAAGTGTTAAACAAATGTAAATGTTATGTATGAAAATCATCAATTTTTATAAATAATCAAGTGTAAGTGATTACATTTTTAAATTATTTTACAGGCAAAAAAAGAGACTCCATTCTATCGATTTAACACAATAGACTTTGAAATCTCCTATTTGTTCCTATTCATTAAATAGATACAAATTCCTGTGGTCTTTCCACAAATTGAGTTATATTACCTGAACCCTGTGATTGAAAAAACATATGAATGGCATCTACTATACGTTTTGAAGCTTTACCATCACCATAAGGATTTTTAGCCTTACTCATTTTTTCATATTCTTCCATATCATCTAATAAGCATTGAGCATTACGAACAATGCCTTCTATCGAAGTTCCTACTAAACGAAGTGTACCAGCTCTTACTCCTTCAGGACGTTCTGTAGTGTTTCTTAACACTAACACAGGTTTTCCTAAACTAGGTGCTTCTTCCTGAATTCCTCCACTATCACTTAATACTAGATATGATCTTCGTAAAATGTTGTGGAAATCAAAAACTTCTAATGGTGGAACAATACGAATTCTTTCATCTTGATCCAATATTTCATGAGCTAGCTTTTGAATTTTAGGATTTGGGTGACAAGGATATAATACTTTAACATCAGGATTCTGATTTACTAATTGCTTGATCGCTCTAAAAATATTAGCCATATCTTCTCCCTGATTCTCTCTTCGATGCGCTGTCAGCAGTAATAAACGACTATCACTTGACCATGTTAAATATTCATGTTTATAATCTGCATTTGTTGTATATTGCAAAGCATCGATAGCAGTATTACCAGTTACAAATATATGCTCAGGTAAAATATTTTCTTTAATTAAGTTATGACGACTGATTTCAGTAGGCGCAAAGTGTAAATCAGTTAAACGCCCTACCATTTGACGATTCATCTCTTCAGGGAAAGGAGAATATTTTTGATAAGTTCTTAACCCTGCTTCTATATGTCCAATGGGGATATGGTGATAATATGCACATAATGCTGCCGCAAATGTTGTGGTTGTGTCACCATGAACTAAAATCAGATCTGGTTTCTCTTTTTCAAAGACACTTTGAAGTCCCTGTAGAATTGCTTGTGTAATACCTTCCAATGTCTGTCCATGTTTCATAATATCTAAATCATAATCTGGTTCAATGTTGAAGGCATGTAATACCGCATCCAATAATTCACGATGCTGAGCTGTTACACAAACTTTACTAATAATATCGTGTTGTTTCTTCAATTCCAATATGACCGGAGCCATTTTAATGGCTTCTGGACGTGTTCCAAATATACTCATTACTTTTTTCATAATATCACTCCTATTTGTTTTCATCTTAATCAAAAACGTAAAGTGAAAACATCAAAAGTACGTTAATTTGTGTTAAGAATTCGAAAACAAGTAAAATATTAGTCCTTTTTTCATATTTCAAAAATAAACAGAATTGAAATAAACATAACAGAAAAATAACCATTTAGAAACAAAACATGAATCCAGAAAATATAAAGTTAAACTGATAGAAAAGAGGTGGAAACATGAAAGAAATAAGTGTTCTAGGTGTACCAGTAACATCAACAACCATGGAAGAATTAAGCGATATTATCGCAGAACATATTAAACAAAATAAAAAACTAACTTTAACTGCCATCAATGCACGTAAAGTAGTGCGTTCAAAAGAAAACGCAAATATTGATAAATTATTAAAACAATTCGATATTCATTTAGCAGATGGCGCATCCATTGTTCGTCAAGCATCAGAATCTATTCAAAGAATTACAGGAGTAGATTTAATGTCTTATCTTATTCAAAAAGCAGATCAGATACAATTGCGAATCTTTTTATATGGTGCTAAAGAGGAAGTCAATATTCAGATGCAGAAAAAGCTAAAAGAAACATATCCTAATATCTGCATAGCTGGATATTGTAATGGCTACGATGATCAAGATGTTATTAAAAAAATCAATATGAGTAATGCCAATATTATCTTTATTGCCAAAGGAAGTCCTACACAGGAACAATGGATCATTAAAAATAAAGATCGTGTATGTACCAATGTATTCTTAGGTGTAGGTGGAGGTTTTGATATTATGGCAGGAGCATTAAAAAGAGCTCCAAAATGGATTCAAAAACTTGGTCTAGAATGGCTATATCGTATGTGTCAGGAACCAAGAAGATTTCTCCAGCTGCCGGAATTATTAAAATTTTATATTTATGTGAAAAGAAATAAAAAGAAGAAAAATGAAGTAAGGGGTAAAGCATATGAAATGTGAAATGAAAAAAATTAGTGTTGTTGGTTTAGGTTACATTGGTTTACCAACTGCAATAGTACTAGCAGATGCAGGACATCAGGTTTATGGATATGATGCAAATCCTAATGTACGAGAAAGCTTAAAAAATGGAAAAATACATATTGTGGAAAAAAATCTGCAAGAAGCATTTACTTCTGTATTAGAATCTGGTCATTTCCATGTCAGTGAAACACTGGAGGTATCCGATGTATATATCTTATGTGTACCAACTCCTTTTATTGGAGAAGAAAAAAAGGCTGATCTTCGATATGTAAAATCAGCAGCAGAACTAGTAGGAAATGTATTAAAAAAAGGAGACCTTGTAATTTTAGAATCTACCGTACCTCCTCATACTACTAGCATGATGACAAAACTATTAGCGGAAACCAGCGGACTTAAGGAAGAAGATTTTTACACCGCACATTGTCCAGAACGTGTATTACCTGGGAAAATCTTATATGAATTGCATCATAATGACCGTATTATTGGTGCTAAAAATGAAAAAGCTGCACTAATGACCAAAGAACTATACGATACATTTGTACAAGAGGGAACCTGCTATACATGCGATGATGTTACAGCTGAAATGTGTAAATTAGTCGAAAATACATATCGTGATATAAATATCGCATTTGCAAATCAATTATCTGAAATATGCAAAACGGCTGGTATTGATGTTTTCAAACTCATAAATTTAGCAAACAAACATCCAAGAGTTAACATTCTAACTCCAGGTCTAGGAGTAGGAGGACATTGTCTAGCAGTTGATCCATGGTTTTTAGTTGAACAGTTCAAAGAAGAAGCAACTCTAATTCATACCGCAAGAGTTATTAACGATGAAAAACCGCTATGGGTCATGAAACAGATTGAAGCCGAAATCCAATATGATACCAGCAAAAAAATTGGAATCTTAGGAATGGCATATAAGCCAAATATTGATGATATGCGAGAAAGTCCTTCACTTTCATTAGCACATGCATTACAGGCAAAAGGCTATCAGGTTTACGGCTGTGAACCAAATGCAACACTTAATCAGTTAGATACTGTACCGCTTTTATCTCTTCAGGAATGTATTGATCAATGCGATTACCTTGTATTTGCCTTAGCTCACAATGAATTTATCAATGACCAAGCAAAAGCTAAAATCTTCTCAAAACCTTGTTTTGATTGCATCGGAGTAAGATAAAAATGACACAAAAAATATTACTATATGGGGATGTGGATTTAAACATCATTGATGGATCCAGTATCTGGCTAGTCAATCTTGCCAAACTTCTAGCACAAAACAAAGATTGTATGGTTGATATTTTATTAAAAAAACGTATACGTAATGAAGTTTTGGTATCTGGAATAAAAAATATATATAACATAAGACTTCTTTATGTGAAAGAATATATCGATCATATTACAGAAATCGATGAGCATAATATTACCAAAGCAATATCCGAAATAGACGCTGCGCGTGATTATTCCTGTTATATTATACGAGGAATGCGTGTTGTGAAAGCTTTTTATAAAAATGGTAACTGTGAGAAACTCGTACCTTATCTAACAGACTTCTGCCACAACGAACAGGAAATAAGCAAAGAAGAAGTACAATTTCTTGCGTCCCTTTATCAGAAAGTACATTTATTTTTTGTACAAACTGAGGCAATGAAAGAATACTTAGAAAAAATATTACGAGTTGATGGGCAAAAATTTCATATCTTATATCCTATCGTATTCGATATTCCAGAACCTAAATATAAGGAAAAAAATTCTATTGTATATGCAGGTAAAATTGCGAAAGATTGGAATATCTTAGAATTAATGGATATTATGGATGAATTAGCACAAACAAACCCTGAGATTCATTTACATATGATTGGTGATAAAGTCAATGCGGATATGGCTGAACAAAAGAAACAGCTTTTTCATCACATGAATCAAGCCGATAACATTATCTTTCATGGCAGTTTACCAAGAGAAAGTGTCATGACTTATGTAAATCAAAGTATGTTAGGTTATTCTTTTCGAAGCCGTAAAGTTGATCATGACCACTCTTTAGAAGTATCTGTTAAATTACTGGAATATTGTCGTGCCGGTGTTCCAATGGTTTTACGCAGAACTCGTATACATGAAGAAATCTTAGGAAAAGATTATCCTTTATATGTAGAATCAAAAGAAGAATGCAAAGAAAAAATAAAACAATGGATCAACAGTGAAAAACTAATAGAATTAGGCAAACAGCTGAAACAAAATAGTGAACAATTCCGTGCTTCTACCATTGCGAAAGGATTATTCAAAGCATTATCTATTTATCCCCAAAAAACAATACGTCTTTTAATCAGCGGACATGACTTGAAATTCTTAAAACCTTTACTTCCTTTTATGAAACAACATTATGATGTGCAGGTACAAGAATTAAGTGAATATTATGTCTTCTCAGAAAAAGAAGCTAAAACTTATATACAGCAGGCAGACATCATTTGGTGTGAATGGCTTCTTACTGCGGCACAATGGTATTCTTTACATCGTTATCCACATCAGCACCTTTATATTAGAGGACATCGTTTCGAAGTATATCGGGCTTTTGGAAAAAATTTAAAATTAATAAATGTAGATAAACTTATAACTGTCTCTTATTACTATTATGAAGAATTTAGACGGGCATTCAACATTCCATTAGAAAAGATAACAATTATTAATAACTTTATAGATGTGGCAGCCTACCCTACTGAAAAAACATCAGATGCCTTTTACCATTTAGCTTTAATTGGAGCCTTGCCTAAACGAAAAGGATTACTAAAAGCTATTGAGTTATTACATATACTAAAAGAAAGTGATAAACGTTATTGTCTACATGTGCCTGGAAAACGCCCAGAAGAATTTCCAAACACTAAAAATGTAGAAGAAGAATGGAATTATTACCAGGAAGTTTACACAACAATCAAACGATATCATTTAGAAGACTCTGTCTTTTTTGATGGCTGGGTAGATGTTTCTGCATTTCTAAAAAATATTGGCTATGTACTATCCTTAAGCGATCCGAAACAACCTGAAAGCTTTCATGTGACACCTTTTGAAGGCTTAGCATCCAACGCTATGGCTCTTGCATTACCATGGGAAGGAATTGAATACCTTTATCCAAAAGTATGTCGTACAGCATCCATACAGGATATGGCTAATAGAATACTCTATTATAATCAAAATCCTGAACAGCGTACCAATGATATTCAAAGCGCAAGGGAATATGTAATACATAATTATGATATATCTCTTATCTGGGCACAAATTCATTCATTATTGAAAGGAGAATATAATGAAAAGCCGTTTGATTAAATTCATAAAGATGAATCCTATTTTATATCGAATAGCTAAACGCTTCTACAGGAAGATAAAGCCCGCAAAGCCTACACTCTACCAACAAAAAGATTACTGGATAACCTGCACCCTAACAAAAAAAGAAGATATCCAAAAAATTTTAGCCTATTATAAACAAATCAAAAAAGATAATTATCGTTTATTAATTTTGGCAGAAGCAGATCCTTTAGAAATTCATGAATGGATACGAAGTTACCCTTCTATATCCTTCCTATCAATGGATTATTATAAGACATATAAGAAAAAGCTTAATATTCCTAATATGATTTATGTTGATTGGCAAAGTCAAGTCCCTCAATTTCTGGAATATTTATAGAATGGAGTAATAAAGATGTTGAAAAAAATACGGACACATATAAAACGCTATAACCCTTACTCAATATATGCGGCCAAATCAGAATTAAAAAGCGAAGTAAGTTCTTCCTATCTAACATGGGTATGGTGGATCTTAGATCCAGTATTATTTATGTTGGTATATGTATTTATTACAGTGGTTGTTTTTCAAAGCGAAGGTGAATATTTACCTGTAGTCGTAATTATCGGTCTAACAATCTGGAATTTCTTTAATAAAAATGTTTCCATCTCTGTAAAAATCGTAAACACTTTTCGAGGTATCGTATCAAAAATATATATTCCAAAATATATGCTTATCCTCGAAAAAATGTATGTCAATTTCTTTAAAATGATGATTTCCTTTGGCATTGTAGTGATGTTTATGATTGCCTATCAGATCCCATTTCGCTGGCAATTGATTTACTGTATACCTTTAGTTTTCCTAGTATTCCTACTCACTCTTGCATGTTGTGTCATAGTCGCTCATTTTGGTGTTTATGTCAATGACCTATACAATATCGTTCAAGTAATTCTTCGCTTTATGTTTTATTTATCTGGTGTCTTTTATGATATCAGTGATCGATTAGGAGAACGTTTATTCTTAGGATTTCATATTGGAAGATTAATGACCTTAGTAAATCCGATTGCATATATCATCGATGAATTACGAAATATTATTATTTATGGTGAAACAATACGATGGGATATCTTTTTATATTGGACATTATTTTCTCTCATTTTTCTATTCATTGGTCTCTGGCTCATGTATCGTCATGAAAACAATTATGTAAAGGTGGTGTAGCTATGGAAAATGCAATTGAAGTACGAGATGTACGTTTATCCTATCGTAGTATGAAATCATTTTCTATAAGAAAGAGTCTAGGGAAAATAAGACAGCGAAGAGATTGTTACGAAGCATTAAGAGGTGTCACTTTCAGTGTACCAAAAGGTAAAATCGTAGGTATTATTGGAAAAAACGGAAGTGGAAAATCTACATTATTAAAAACGATTGCAGGTGTATTTGCACCTGATGAAGGAACAATTGAAACCTTTCAGAATCGTATTTCTTTACTAGCTATTGGAATTGGTTTTCAAGCTTCTTTAAGCGGTCTAGAAAATATTTATTTATCTGGTCTACTATTAGGATTTAGTGAAAAACAAATCAAAGAACGTCTACAGGATATTATTGAATTTTCTGAATTAGGTGATTTTATATATAAACCTGTACAAACTTATTCTAGTGGTATGTATTCAAAATTAGCCTTTTCAATCACTGCTATTCTAGACACAGAAATCATCTTAATTGATGAAGTTCTAAGTGTTGGTGATATCAATTTTCGTGAAAAAAGCTATGCGAAAATGAAAGAAATCATCTCCGATAAGAATAAAACGGTAATGATTGTATCTCATAGTAATTCTAGCATATTAGAACTATGCGATGATGCTTTATGGATCCATGATGGTGTAGTAAAAGAATATGGTCCTGCTAAAGAAGTAGTAGAAAACTATGAGGGATTTATGAGAAGATATCGAAAACGTCATGAAAATGACCATCTAAAGAAATAAACAAGAAACTTTAAAAAGGTATATGAACATAAGCTTTCATATACCTTTTCTATTAATTGATAGACTTAGATATGTTATTCAATCTAAACATGCTTTAGTCCTATAAGTTACGGCTAATTTCATATTCAATCTTATATTTGCCGATTTCTTGATTTTCATTGATACTAATTAAATAATTTAAATGCTTTATAATGAACCCAGCAATCCTAATGGTAAAGAAGCCACAAGTTTTGAGGCTTTGCATATCAACTGAATAAAATCTGTTATTTCTCAAAATTACAATAAGATAAAAAGTTTACTGAATACAAAATTATCATATCTTTCAGTAAACTTTTTTTAATTCAACAATTATTCTTCACTGTATTTATAAATCATTTTTAGCTCAATATTTTCACTCCCCAACATAACCTTCTTTTCTTCCCCATTAAATACAAAACCTACTTTCTCATAAAAGCTGATAGCTTTGTCGTTACCCTTTAGTACCCATAAAACAATCTGTTTATATTGAGATAATGATTGAATTGCTTCCATCATCAGTTTATAACCAATTTTCTTATTTTGATATTCATTTAAGACATATAAGGCATAAACTTCTCCTGTATTAGGCATATCTTCACGATTTTCTCCAAAACTGATAAATCCAACAACTTTATCATTATCTTTAGCCAATATAGATGTTGAAATATTTCTTTCTTTTTCCATCCTAGCCATCCTGATACAATTTTCTAATGTTTGTCTTGTGTCTAAAAATGATTGATCAATTAAACCGGTATAAGTTTCCATCCAAGACTTCCAATGAACATAGCCTTTCCCTTGAACATCTGACTCTGATTCTACTAGTGATAATTCATAATCTTTCATTTCTACACACCTCCTAGATTTAAGTAAATATCCTTATTTTTTAATTTGTTTTACAAAAATATTTTGGCTTAAAGCCTTTTACTTGTATTGTCTTCATCATCGCTTTGAAAGTTTCTTGATCAAAATCATCATCCATACAGAATACTTCATAATCTACTCCTAAATAAGATAGAAAAAAACCAGTTTCTTTATAGCCATTGCGTAGATAGAAATTACGTCTTCTTTCTCTTTGAACGCTATTATTTGCGGAATCATCTAACATTTCAAAATCCACTACTTGTTTCTTTTCAGGATATTCTGCTTTCAATGTTTCTATAGCACGGCTTCCATACCCTTTTGAACGACAAGATGAAACGATTGCTAAAAAGAAGAGATATGCAAGATTCTCATAAGTTAAAACAACCATGAATCCAACAAAAGAATCCTCATCCTTTAATGCTAAAAAATCAAAATTATCTGCTTTTGCCATCTCTACTAATTTTGCTGGTTCAATGTATTCTTCAGGTGGAAAAGCTTCTTTCGCTAAAATATTTACGTTATTCCAATAATTACTATTTTCGGTAATGTGTTCTGTATGTAATTTCATAAGCACCTCTCACATATTTCATACCAATTAAAATCAGTATTCAAAACTTTACGATAAGCATATTACTCTTGCATATTTATTTTCAGAGTCTTCTATTACTCTTATTTTTCCCTTTTGAATATAATAATCAATTCTTTTCGCATACCACCAATCACTGATTCCCACCCTATCAAATGCTAGCATCTCTCCAATCAATCTTGCCTGTTTCTCTGGCTTTCGAGTAATTCTTTTCCAAAGTAAAAAGTCATAAAAATCTTCTGGCACACCATGTATTCTTCCATTAATCAATGCACGTAAGGGACTATTATCTTCTTTTAATTCATTCCAAACCTCAGCATTTACCTGAATTTCTAATGAAGAAAGTTCTTTCTGATATGACAAGAATTTTTCAAAATCTTTAGGTGAAACTTCCCCCCAATGATTGTAGGAAACAATACAATTCTTAGAATAAATATATTCCGGTAGTTTCACAATAAAAACTTTACTATTATAATTTTCTAGGATACTACACAAATGATAAAACCCACATAATGAGTAAGGACAATCACTATACCATACTCTAACTGGTTCTCCAGTAGATAGATAACCTTTCAATCTGTTTAATTCCTCACAATATAAATTGCCTAATTCCCGCAATTCCTCATCCATTGCCTCATGTTTTCCCCATGGTTCTTGTGCATAGAGAGAATAGACTAATTTTTTCCGATATAGACTATCGACTTCTTCATTAATATCTCCTATATCCAGCAAAAAGCCAAGGCATATCACATCTTCTATCTTTCCTGTAGTTTCTTGATTATTATAGTCTTTACTGCTTAATAAGGAAGTGTATTCTTTCATAGAACCAGCTTCACTTTCTCCAAACAATATTTCTACCATAGTTACCTCCTCTATATTAAAATAAAAATCATATTATTTTTCTATATTCTATGTTCCACCTATAACTATAAACTAGATCTATTTCTTCCAACTCATAATAAATTCTTTTTCATTGTTATCATCTATATTCTTAGACTGAATGATAAACTGTTCCCTCTGATAAAAGGATATTGCACGCATATTTTTTTGATAAACACTTAAGCTTAAAGTGGTTTTGATTTCTTTCACATAGTTTAATAACTGTTTTCCTATACCTCTTGATTGTGCATTTTCCTGTACAAAGATCCCCGCAATATAATTTTCTGTCAATCCAATAAATCCAATTATTTGTTGAGTATCTTCTTCCTCATATACATATACTTCTGCTTGTGGCAACATTTCTTTTACTGCTGGATAATTACTTATCCAATACTCTTTAGGTATAAAGTAATGGGCTTTGATATTTGAATCAAGCCATATTTCTATAACAGCTGCTAAATCGTTTTCTCTTAGTTTTCTTATCATACTGTTACCTATTTTTTATTTTTAAATAATGAAATTGAATTTATTATAATAGAAGCAATTGTACATATCCATAATGCAGTAGACATTGTCGGCATAATATCCATTAATCCAGATATATCTTCATTAAGAACTCTGCTTGCCCCATCAGAATAAAAAGAACATACAGTAAGTGCTGTTAAAGATAAGCTCATATATCTGAACCATTTAGTTTCTTTATTTTGAAATGTATAAACAATATTAAGAATTGCGAAAATAATAGCTCCTACACCAAATAATATCCACATAATAACACCTCACCAAAATTTATTTTATCTATGTATTCCTTCATCTGTAAACGTCTTCTTTAATACTCTTTCTGTCAAAATTATAGAACCTATTAATACAATACTTTGAAGAGCAATTAAACCTAAACTAAGACTTCCTATAACTTTTTCTGATGCCTCATAGAACGGAATATGAAGAATGATTGTGATTGGTAATAAGAGCCATCCTACCTTAAACCAAAGTTTTCCAGAATAATGATGAGCAAAAATCCATGTATCCATATTCTTCATAGAACGTTCACTTCTATATCCCATTAAACTATTTATTTCTTTAGGAGGATGCTTCCACATGATTCGTCCCCCTACTATCATTAATACTGGTATCAATACATCACAACATTGCATAAACCACCAAAACCACATATTCCCATCTCCTTGCAAGTGAAAATTGAGATTATTTTTAAATATTTCTACCTAATTTAGTTATAGTATATGGTTAGGATTTCTTTTCCTCGTTGTCATTTTGTTTTCCAATAATCTACGTTGTTTATTTTCATCATCTTATATTTTTATTCTACATCATATTATTTTCATAAACAACCATTATTTATTTACAATAATATTAAAAAAATGAGGTTTCAAAATCTTATGTTTAACATAGATATGAAACCTCTGTTAGTAAATAATGATAACTTCTCGTTACTCTGTCACAATACTTCTTTGTTTATATAAAGTAATAAAAATTTCGAATAATAATGCTACCACAAAGATTGCCAATACACATAAACCTACTGTTCCATATCCTCCACTTCTTTGATAAGAGTTTAAGATTGAACCAATAGTGCCTGGTACTCCAACCGCTGGTCCTATAATAACAGCAGCCGCAAAGTTCATTTCACTTCGCATCGCAATCCAGGAAATCATTTTAGTAAATGAAACTGGAATAATTGCACTCCATATGATCTGCCACCATTTAGCTCCTGTAGCTTTCATTGCCTCAATTGCTCCGGCATCTACTTCTTCAAATGCTTCTGAATATGATTTAATGAAGTAGGCAACACTATGAAATGACATTCCGACAATTGCAGTTGTGGCAGTTAATCCAAAACCTGAAATAAAGATTAATACCCAAATAATCGTTGGTACTGCACGAATCAATCCTGCAAAAGATCGAACTAACATACAAATAACAGGATGAGATAAATTTCTTGCGGCTAATAAACCAAATAGAATTCCAATAACTGCACCAATAATTGTTGTGACAAATGCTAAAGCGATTGTATTAACTAGACTTGTGAATACTTCTATTGCGGTTGAAGAAGTAACTGTGGAAAAGTCTAAGAAACTCATCAGATATGTTTGTATTAAAGCTGGACGTACCTGATCCCATTTATACTCACACACAAAGAATATAAAATAGAAAAATACAAGTGCAAATACTAAAATAACTCCTTTAGTTAAATAGCTTGATGTATCTTTTTTCTTTAATACATAACGACCTTTTTTCTTTCTTTCTAATGCTGATACATTATTTGTTAAAATTGCTGTTTCCATTACATGATCCTCTTTCTAATTTGTGATGATATCTGGTCTGTTAGAATAACAGTAATAACTACTAATAAAATACAAGAAGCCATTAGCTGATACCCCTGATATCCTACATATAATCCACCTTGATAAATACTCATTAAGTAACCAATTCCTCCACCTGCTAACATTCCTACAACAGTAGCACTTCTTATGTTATTTTCCGCAGAGTATAACGTCCAGGAAATTAAGGAAGGTAACGTTTCTGGAATGACTGCATGAATGATGATCTGCCAATAGCTTGCCCCTGTTGCCTCTAATGCTTCCATACAATTGGCGTTTGTTTCATCAATTGAATCCGCAAAAGAACGAGTTAGGAATCCATAGGATATTATACAAAGAACTAAAAATCCTAAGAAATCTCCATACCATAACAACGGCAATAATAAGACAGCCCATACAGCTTCAGGTATATTTCTAGTTAGTGACGCAAAAGCACGAATAATGTATTTTAATACTCGAAATCTTGCGGTCTTAGAGGAAATTGCTAAAGCAGAGAAGAATGACAATATCATTCCTACAAAAGCTCCGGCAATAGAAATTATAATTGTTACCCATAATTGATATAGCTGTTCCCCTATTTCAGAAAAATCAATTGGAAGATACGTTTTCGTAAAACGAACGACAGATACTTGAAAGTTAGTTAAAATCAAACCCCAATCAATTTCTAAGCGCCAGGTACATAACATCATCAATATCACAACAATCATTAAGGCTAAAGCCCATGTTATTCTTTTTCTTTTAAAATAACTCATGCTTTCACCTCATCTACTTTACTGATCAATTCATCCATACTTACACCATAAATTTTTTCAATTGTAGCACTATCCAAATCCTGTGGTTTTCCATTAAATACAATTTCCCCCTTATGCATCCCAATAATACGGTCAGAATAATGCATTGCCACATCTACTTGATGAAGATTTACAATACAAGGAATTTTCATCTGCTTTGTGATATCTTTTAAATATTCCATAATAACTTTACTAGACTGAGGGTCTAACGAAGCAATTGGTTCATCACATAACACCATTTTAGGATTTTGTATCAACGCTCTTGCGATACCTACACGCTGTTTTTGCCCACCTGATAAGTCACAGCACTTATCATAAAGTTTATCCCCTAGTCCAAGCATTTCTAATAATTTAGCTGCCTGTTCTATATCTTTTTGATCATATAAACCTAGCGTAGTTTTCCATGTTGGATAATAGCCTAAGCGTCCATGTAAAACATTTTCCAATACATTTAAGCGGTATACTAGATTATAGTGCTGAAAAATCATTCCTATATTTCTTCGGATATCACGAATCTGCTTTTTGTTGGCAGATGTTACTTCATAATTTAAGAATTGAATACTTCCACTTGTCACATCAATCATTCGATTGATACATCTCAATAATGTACTCTTACCTGATCCACTAGGACCAATGATGGAAATTAATTCTCCTTCATTTACAGTAAAGCTAGCATTCTGTAATGCTTTTACCGCATTATCTTCATATGTTTTAGAAACGTTCTGTACACGCAAAATTTCACTCATTTCTTTACCACCTTTTCTTTTTATTTCACAGAAACATTGTACCTTGTGAAAAGATGAAAAGTGTTAATACCATGTAAATCCTTCGTAATCCTTTCTTTAAAAACTTTTGGTAAATATAAAAAATACACCTCGATAATACGAGATGTATGAATATTACTGTTCTTTATACATATCCAGAATAAACTGATAGCGAGATAGATCTGTTTCAAAGAACTTATAATTTGAAGGATCATCTTCTGCTTCAAAGAAGAATCCATTTTCTTTATCAAAGAAATTTTCATTAGCTGCATTTTCTGGAGTTAAGTTTACAAAATGATCTACAATTTTATTAATTTCATCTTCAGTTAAAGCTGTTGTATTTACCCAAAGTGGTCCATTAGGCACAAACTGTGTATCTAAGATTTCTAATTCATCTTTATATTCATAGCCATATGTACAGCAGAATGCACCTGCATAAACTTTATCATTTACTAATAGCTGTACAGCACCCTGATGGTCTCCACCATTTTGTACTTCAGAGAAGATACCGCCATCTTCTTCACTCTTAATATTAATCTGATCTTTTTCAGTAACTGTCTGATCTCCATCTGGTCCAAATAAATTCCAGAATGTAGTTGTTGGAACTAGACAGCCGGAAGTTGATGTTGGTGATACAAATCCAAAGGATTTACCTTTTAAAGATTTTAATTTTTCTTCTGTTGTCATTCCTTCAAAATCAGAGGCATGTTTTTTATTTGTTGCGATATAAGCATTGTATCCGCTCTTATCTGGATCTCCTTCAGGTCCATAGGATAGTATTGGAAGAATGTTGTTATCTTTCATATAAGATGCCGCAAATGTTCCGCCGCTTTCCCAAGCAATCTGCGCAGTTCCTGATACCATAGCTTCCGTTACAGCATTGTAGTTATCTAGTTTCGCAATCTTAACATCATAAGAATCACCTAATGCTGCTTGAACCTCATCTCTCAACATGTTAAACGCATTTTTACTTCTTTCTGCATTTTCATCCTCATTTGGCAAGAAAGCAATTGTAATTTCTTTTTTATCCCCTGCACCATCATTACTTGAACTACATCCAGCTAACATGGTACATGCTAACATTCCTGCCATACATAAATTCAACAATTTTTTCATTTACTATTTCTCCTTTATCTCTGTGCTTTCTGCACATGATTATAATAAACATTTTCGAATGAAAAAATGTGAATAGGCAGTTAATATAATGTAATATTTCTATCAAATTACATCTTGAAGATGAATTTATCACCTCTATATATAATCGTGGATACTTCTAAAATTTCATTACTTGCATTTCGTGTTCTGCTTTTCACTAGAAGACAAGGCACAATCCCACTTACATTCATATATACACGTTCTTCTGTGTTTAAGTTTGAAACCATTAAGCTTACATCTTCTGTCTTTAAACCTTCCATTCCTTCCTTATGAAAAAATGCATACAAGCTAGGATTTTGTCCTAATGCTTCTTTAATTGTTGGAAAGCGTTGTTGTTTAACATAAGAAATATGCATAGCTGATGGCATTTGATCAATATAGCGTAATCGTTTTATACAAAGTACTGTTTCATCTTCTTTAGCCTGTAATTGTGCATAGATTTCCCTTTGATAAGAAATTTTATCACAGCTTATAACTCTTGTATAAAATCGATCTGACATTGTACTCATCTTATTTGAAAAGCTATCACAGGATGATAAAGAAAGTTCTACTTTTTCTAGATATCCTGCATAATAATTTCCTTTTCCCTGTTTAGAATATACATATCCTAATTCTTTTAGGCGATCATACGCTTTTCTTATTTCAATTCTTGTTAGTTGAAAACGCTGTGCTAATTCATGTTCACTTGGCAGCTTTTCATCTTTTTTATATACCTGCTTCTGCATATTCTGCAAAAGATAATCTACTACTGGTTCCCAGCTTGTTATCATAATTCTAACACCTCTATCATATCTTATCATGATAAAAGCTGTATTTACTTTACTTTACAAAACCTTAACGAATCACTAACGAAAAGAAAACAAATTACATTTACTTTATATGCAAGATTACATATTCGCTATGCATCTGTGTTCTTATTGGAAATCCCCAAACACCAGCACCAGATGTATTGATTGCATGCATCTGATTGATCTTTTTTACTCCATAATTTAATTCATTGATATTTAATAGTTCAAACATATAATACATTGGAAATATTTGCCCAGCATGAGTGTGACCAGATAAATGTAGATCTATACCTTTATCCGCATTCTCATCTAAATCTCTAGGCTGATGATCTAAAACAATCAAATAATCTTCCTGATTACATTTTTTTAATAACTCATTAATATCTAAGCGTGCTTTATTTGCATAATCATCTCGTCCAATCAGAGTAATATCATCATTTATCTCTAATATTTCATCTTTTAATACTTCTATACCGTTATCTTCTGTAATACGTTCTAGCTCTTGAGAAGATATTTTATTATTGATCGAATACTGTCCCAAATCATGATTGCCATAAATATAGACTACTTTACTTGTCTTATTCAATTTACCTAGTATCTGAAATACTTCTTCTCTCTGCTCCACAGATGTATGTTCATCTATAATATCTCCTCCTAGTACAACTACATCACAGTTTTCCTTATTTATCTCTGCTACTAGTTCTTCTACATCACTTTTGGTAGTAGATGAAGGATAATGTAAATCAGATAATAATGCTATCTTATAGTCATCTGATATAGTTTTATCTGTATCAAAATAGTATTCTGTCTTAACGATATGTCTAGCATTGCAGTAACCATAACCGATACATAAACCAGAAAGAAGCAGTGATAAAATACTGCACATTATGATTTTAGTTATTCTATCCATGGAGAAAAAGTGTAAAATGCATCTTATTATTATCGTAAATACAATAAAATGCACTTCTAATATAAATAAAATACTATTTGTTTTTAATGCAGGTAGTGCTAAAAAACATGAAAAGAATAATATAGATAGATTAGAAAGAAAAAGATATTTTTTAAAGAAACGATAAAAATATAATGTAAATAGTATATACGTTAAAAGAGATATCATTAACATAAACATTGTTCTCACCTCTTGTATAAGATACTCTATAATTATTAAAAATTATACTACCTTTTTCTTAAATTTTCTTTTTCTGACAAAACAAAAAAAATCAAATGATTATACTTTTAAGGTGTATACATACTTATGTAGATTATTATTTTCTGTAAAAAAGCTGACTACTTCGTGTAAATTCTAAACAGATATTTTTTTATGATGAACAAACTTTGAGATTAGTATTAAAGCGATACCTAAAACAAACGTAAACATATGAATCATCATAATCCATGTGTTGACAACTAGGAAATCTCTTCATAGTATCTCGAATATACAATATTCTATACTTATTAAGATTTATGATTTATGATATATCAAAAAGGATTTACGTTATGAGAAGTAAATCTTATAACATAAATCCATAGTATATTATTCTTTTAGATTTTCAAACATTTCCTTTATCTCTTCAGCTTCCCTTTTTGTTTTATGAAATTCATCTGAAAATTGTTGTTGCTTTTCTTCTGAAACATAAGCATAGACTTTTTTATTGTCGTCAAATACTATTTCAATCCCTACATAAACATTTTTCATTGCGACAAAAAGCGGCTCAAAAGAACTTAATAACAATGTGTGTGAAAATGGTGGTGATTTCTTATAATACTTAGCATCTTCATATAAAATTCGTACTTTTTTCACTTTTAATAAATCATATTCTCCGATATCGCCTGATAAAATCTTAAATTTCTTCTTATCTCTATCAAAAATTATAGAGTTTACTTTCTTACCTAATTCCATTATATTTTTCTATTTCTTCAATACTAACGCCATATTTTTCAGAAAATCTTTGTGCTGCTGTGGCATCATAATGAAGCTCCTTTCCTGGTTCATAAATTAGCTCAAATTGACCATCCGTTGTCCTCATTCTAGTTAAATCAATATTATCTAAATCTAATGCAAATGGACGATCTACCACAACAAAAGTTAATGTATCGGTAGTCGTTCCAACATACATATAACCACCTGTCCCTAGCATTGTAGATACATCTACATTAACTTTATATGTTGCAGCATTAACAGAATGAATATTCACTGATTTTTGGCTAGTTTCTATGCCACATCCAAAAGAACCAACCGCTAAACTATTATTACAGTTCTGTTGAGAAAAACGCAAATCACCTGCAGAAATAATCGTTTTATTTTTATGTTCAAGTGAAACCGTAACCATATATCTATATACATAAGTTGTGAGATAATTTGAATTTACCCACCTATTTGTTGTAAATGTCGCAGCATAAATAGGAGAAACCGTCGATAGCATAAGAATTGCTAAAGAGGTAGCAAATGTAATTATTCTTTTTAATGTTTTCATTAATTTCACTTCCTATCTATTTACTTATTTTTTGCCTGAGCCATTATTATGCTATTCTAAATTTTTACACTGTTTTTAACTTATATTAATAACATAACCTCAGGCGAAATATAAATAAGAGTAAATTAATTTTTCTTATCATAAATATCTCTCCCTTCTTTCAATTATAATATACCACAAATCACACCAAAGTAAAGCGTTTTCAAAAATGATTTAATTTAACAGCTAGGTACCCGTAAACTTATAATCACTATGAGTAAAAGTTTTTTTGAATTTTATATTGCATTAATGAAATATATTCTATTTACAGTATTATTATTTCTTTATTCAATAAGTACCTTTTCGTTTAATTAAGCCAAAAAAGACCCCATAAAAGAGGAATCTTCTACAGGGTCTTTATTTGAAATTATTACATATCTTCTTTAGCGATAGCTTCTAATCTCTTACGACGACGCATAGCATCTTTCTTAGTTTTTTCAAACATTTCGTATGCTGTTTCACCTTTTACTTTTGGTAATTGGCTATAACGAGTTTCTGTCATCATAAAGTCTAACATCTTATCGTAATCTGGTGTTTTAGAATCGATTGTTAGAGGAGTTTCTTTTCTTGGATCATAACGGTATAGATCGAAGTAACCACATTCAACAGCTTTAGCCTGAGTTCTCTGGTGGTTAGCTAGACCTCCCTTAATACCATGTTCAGCACATGGAGAGTAAGCCAAGATTAGAGATGGTCCATCATAGCTTTCAGCTTCTTTGATAGCTTTTAGAGTCTGGTTTTTGTTTGCACCCATAGCGATAGATGCTACATAAACATGACCATAAGCCATAGCAATCTGTCCTAAGTCTTTCTTAGCAGTTGTTTTACCACCAGCAGCGAACTTAGCGATAGATGCAGCCTGACTAGATTTAGAAGACTGTCCACCTGTGTTAGAGTAAACTTCAGTATCAAGTACTAATACGTTTACATTCAAGTCGTTAGCTAATACGTGGTCTAATCCACCGTAGCCGATGTCATAAGCCCATCCGTCTCCACCAACGATCCAGATAGATTTAGAGATTAAGTCTTGTTCTGCAAGTTCTTTTACAGCTTCAATATCAGATTTAGCAGCCAATTCTTTGATTGTTGGAGCTACTTCTCTTTCAGCTTCACGATCTCCGTGAACTTCAATATATTTAGCGAATGCTTCTTTCAATGCAGGTTCAACATTTTCCATGTTGTCTTCCATTGTTTTTAGAATTCTAGCTTCTTTGTAGTTCTGAGATAATGCCATACCATATCCGAATTCAGCATTGTCTTCGAATAATGAGTTAGCCCAAGCAACACCTTCACCATTTTTATCATTTACGAATGGAGTAGATGGAGTTGAAGAACAGTAGATCATTGAACATCCAGTTGCATTTGCTACTAGCATGTCACGTCCGAATAACTGAGAAACTAATTTGTAGTATGGAGTTTCCCCACATCCTGGACAAGAACCACTTACTTCGAAGTAAGGCATTAAGAACTGAGATCCCTTAACAGTATCTGTTGGGAAGAATTCAGATTTGTATTCAGTATGTTTGAATAGGTAATCTGCCAATGGTTCTTCATCAAGTTTTTCGTTGATATCAACCATTTCAAGAGCTTTGTTACCAGCTTTACCTGGACATTCAACCGCACATAGACCACAACCTACACAGTTTGCAGGAGTAACCTGGATACGATATTTCATGTTTTCTACACCTTTACCCATAGCAGGAATTGTTTCGAATTCCATAGGTGCATTAGCAACTTCTTCATCAGTTAATAAGAATGGACGAATTGTTGCATGTGGACACACGAAGCTACAGATTCCACACTGGATACAGTTTTCTGGATGCCAAGTAGGTACCTGAACAGCGATTGTACGTTTTTCTTCGAATGCTACGTTGTTGCGGATAGAACCATCTAATAAGAAGTCACCAGCAAATGCGCTAACTGGCATATCGTAACCTTCAAGACCGTTAATTACAGCTACATGGTTATCGAAGTATTCATCACCAGTTAATTTACGAGTTGCATCGTATGGAAGTTCTGCCCAAGCTGGATCTACTTCAACGCTTTCAATACCAGCTTTACCAGCATCGATAGCTTTGTAGTTCAACTGAACAACTGCATCACCTTTTTTAGAGTAAGATTTTTTAGCAGCAGCTTTCATTAAATCAACTGCAGTATCATAAGGCATGATCTGTTCATTCAATGCGAAGAATGCTGACTGTAGAATTGTGTTTGTTCTACGTCCCATACCGATTTCCTGAGCAATCTTAGTTGCATTGATGATGTACAATTTAGCTTTTTTCTTAGCTAACTGTGCTTTCATACGGTTAGGCATATGTTCAACGATTTCTTCTTTAGAGAATGTTGTATTTAATAAGAATGTTCCACCTTCTTTGATGTCTTTAGCCATGTCATATTTGAACATGTAAGCATCTAATGAACAAGAAATGAAGTCTGCATTTCCAATGTAGTAAGTAGAACGGATTGGAGAGTTACCGAAACGTAAGTGAGAACGAGTAACCCCACCAGCTTTTTTAGAGTCATATGCAAAGTAAGCCTGTGCATACTGATCTGTGTTATCACCGATGATCTTAACTGTTGATTTGTTTGCAGATACTGTACCATCAGATCCTAATCCCCAGAATAAGCAAGAAGTATAATCTGCAGGAACGTGGAAGTTTTTATCTGCTTCAAGACTCAAGTTAGTTACATCATCCACAATACCGATTGTGAAGCTGTTTTTCATTTCGTCTTTCTTCAATTCATCAAATACGGCTTTGATGTGGTAAGGCTGAGTATCTTTAGAACCTAAACCATAACGTCCACCGATGATTTCGATGTCTTTATCTTTCAATGCAGAAAGTACATCTAAGTATAGAGGTTCTCCCATTGAACCAGTTTCTTTAGTACGATCTAGTACTGCAATTTTCTTAACTGTTTCTGGTAATACAGCTAATAAATATTTAACAGAGAATGGACGATATAAGTGAACTTTCACCATACCAACTTTTTCTCCAGCAGCAGTTAGTGCATCGATTGTTTCTTTTGCAGCTTCTGTAACAGAACCCATTGCAACGATTACACGTTCTGCGTCACTCGCACCATAATAAGTGAATGGAGCATATTCACGACCAGTGATTTCACTGATTTTCTTCATATAATCCGCAACGATATCAGGAATAGCATCATAGTGTTTATTTCTAGCTTCTACACCCTGGAAGAAGATATCGTCGTTTTCAGCACCACCACGAGTAACTGGGTTAGTGTGTGGGTTTAAAGCATTCTTACGGAATTTCGCAAGAGCTTCCTTATCAATTAAATCTTTGAATACTTCTGTATCCATTACCTCGATTTTCTGAATTTCGTGAGATGTACGGAATCCATCAAAGAAGTGAATGAAAGGAACAGATCCTTTGATTGCAGCTAAGTGTGCAACACCAGCTAAATCCATAGCTTCCTGAACTGAGTGAGAAGCTAACATACATACACCGCTCTGACGAACAGCGTATACGTCTTCGTGATCACCGAAGATGTTTAATGCTCTAGTTGCAAGTGCACGAGCTGCTACATGGATAACCCCTGGCAAGCATTCCCCTACCATCTTATAGATGTTTGGAATCATCAACAATAGCCCCTGAGAAGCTGTAAATGTTGTTGCCAGTGTTCCTGCCTGTAAAGCACCGTGAACAGCACCAGCTGCACCACCTTCAGATTGAAGTTCCGCAACTTTCACAACACTGTCAAAAATATTTTTGCGACCCTGTGTAGCCCACTGATCTACAACTTCAGCCATTGGTGAAGATGGAGTGATTGGGTAAATCGCAGATAGCTCGGTAAACGCATAGGCACAATGTGCAGCAGCAGTATTACCGTCCATTGACATAAATTTCTTAGTCATTTGTTTTCCTCCTTGCATAACTTACCCTTTTATTATAAAACTTTATTTTTGATTTTACTAGGATTTTTATACAAATTTCATGGTAATTCTTAGGATTTTTTATCACTTTTCCAGTTTTATTCATATTCCACATGATTTTTTTGTATTCTGAAAGAAAATGTATCTTATACTGAAAAAAAAGACCTATTTTTCAAGGTCTTTTCTCATTAGTCGATAATGATTTTTACACTCCCCGCAGAAGCAGAAGAGGCAACGATCGGATTCACTACTTCTACTGTATTTCTTCTTCCGCTATTAATATCCAATATCCCTTGTGTACTTTCCTCTCCATTCACAATAAATGTTGGATTCATTTCTCCGCTCGTCTCATGAAACGTATAGCGTCCATAAGGTAAATTCGTCAATGTGTAAGAAAAATCATTATCTTTATCTAAAGCTACGGATTGTTCAAATGAAGGAGAAATAACCTGAACAATATAAGAATTTCGAATATCCGGTTTTCTTAGATTGCCAAATGCATCTTTCATCAGTTTTCCCAAAACAATCTGTCCGTTTTCTACATTACCCAGTACATTGATAATTCCTACGACAACTGTCATACCAGCTGAAATTTTAAATACTGCTTCATCCATTAACTCTGGTGAATTTACTAAATACTGTATTTTATTCTGAGAAGACAATTCTTCAATACGATAGGTTCCGCTAGGATATGTCGTAAGTGACTGATGCCATTCATTATCCTGTCTTAACTCATAGACTTCATCAAAACCATTCCCGCTGATTCGAAAAGAGAATACTTCTTCAGACTGCGGAGGAACATAATTGCCATTCATATCTAAAACATATTTAAATACTTCAATTGTATTTTGATTTACTTGTAATTCATTTAAAATATCCACCGTGTTTTCCGCATTCTCATCCATCTCAACAACCGCCTGACTTACTTCTTCGCCACCATTTATACGATATGTTGAGATATATTGTGCATCACTGATTTCACGAACACGATAAGTTCCATTAGGCAGATCATTGAATTCATATTGAAAATTATTTCTGCCATTCAATTCTATGACCCTTGTTACATCCATATTATATACTTCGATACGATAACGATCTCCATCTGCTGGTGTAATTAAGGTTCCATCCGCCTGTTTACTATACTTTGTAATGCGTAAGCTTCCATACTGCATTTTTGTTCCATTTATCATATGCACATCATGATGATTATTGCTTACATCTACACTTGCTGATGAAGTTTCTTCACCATCATCAATGTGATATGTCACTTCATAATCTGACCCCTGTTCAGATATACGATAAGTTCCATTTTCTAAATCATGCAGTGTCGTTTTAAAATTATTTCGATCCTGTAAAACGACACTCGTATGCATGTCATCACTTTCCACATCAACAATAAATCTTTCATTTTCCGGTGTAGTCAGCTCACCATTATTATTTTTCAGATGTTTCATAAGTGTAATTGAACCTCGTGTCTCACAATCATTTTGAATAATTAAAACTTCATTATCATTATGGTCCACATGAATATTGCCATAGGCTACTTCACTGCCTTGATTGATACAGTATGTCACATTCGAATTATTCTCTTCATGAACCGCATACCAGCCATCTTCTATATTATGAAATACTGCCTGCCAATTATTTTCTTTCTGTAATACACACGTATTCTGATAATCTGGTCTTGAAATATGAATATGACTTTGACTAGAATCCTCAGGTACTGTTAATGTTCCGTCTTTTTTACGTACCTGTTTACGAATTGTTAGACTTCCTAGTGCAGATTCTTCTTCTAATATAACCTGGACCTGATGCGTATCCTGTTTTATTTGAATTACCGCCCAATCTACCTCACTGCCCTGATTGATGCAGTATTTGCATGCATTTTCTTTTGTCACTTCATCAATCACATAATATCCGTCTAATAAATTATCAATCATACATGAGAATTGATTACTTTGATCCAGTGTAAAAACCTCATTATATCCTGGACGTGAAATATGCATTTGCCATACATCAGATGCTTTTGGTTCTTGAAGCTCTCCCTTATTTCTTATAAAAGCATGTAACTGAATTTTCCCTTGTCCTGTACTTTCTTCTCTTTGAGCTTCCTGATTAGCTCTACCTAGGATTTGTACCTGATGCATAGAATCCTGAATATGAACGATAGCACAATCTACCTGTGATCCTCCATCAATGATATACGTATCCTCTTCATCTAATGCATCAATTACATACATACCATCACGCAGATTCGAAATCACAGCGCTATATTTATTCTCAGGTGTTAACATGACAACTTCATTATAGCCGATGGAAGAGATATGAATGCGATACTCCCCTTGCATCGCTTTTTTCCATAATCCCTGTTCATCTTCTAGATAATGATGAAGTACGATACTTCCTCTGTTTTCCTGTTGTGAAACGATATTAATTGTATTGACATTCTTCAATACCTGTACCATTCCTCTTTCTTTTGCACTGGCATTATTCACCACATAGTGTGAGGAAGTTCGTTCATTTTCCTCTGCGATTTCATACCAGCCATCTCTTAGATTTACAACACTGGCATGAAACTGATTCGCTTTATTTAACAGAACTCTGCTTGTATCACTCTCTCCCTTAATACTCACCCAATAGCCTTCTTCATCTGTCGGCTGATGGTAGTTCCCCTGTTCATCTTGAACTAGTCTGCATATTTCAATACAGCCTTTTTCCTGATGTTCTTTTTCATAAAGGACAATAACCTGTGCGGTATCATCTTCAATTCTAACATGTCCATGCATAGTTTCCTGTTTCCCATTAATTATAAAGGATACTTCTTTATCCTGATTTGTGATTTCATAATTCCCGAAAGGTAAAGAAGTCACATGTTTTTTCCAATTATTTTCTTCATTTAAAGCTACTGTCTGATGATAATTATCCCCTCTGATATGCATTACCAACTCTACATCTTTTTCCGGCTGTTTTAAACAATCACAGCTTTGTTTCTTTAGATATGCGGATAATAAGATACTGCCTTTCTGTTTTGGTTTTTGATATAACATGCGCATATGAAGATCATGGCGCAGTGTAAAGGAAGAGGAAGCCGGTTCATGATTTCCCGTATAATAAGAAACCTGCTGTTCTTGATTCGATTGTTTAATTTCATAGTCGCCAAAAGGAAGTTCTTCCATCACGTGCCAGCGATTGTTTTTATTAAATAATAAGGTTCTCTGAATACGATTTCCTATGATATCTATTTCAAACTTCTGTGTATCATCCATCTGTTGAATTTCTTCACCACTTACCATATCTGCATATAGATGAAGCTGAGCCATTGCATCATAGGCATTTAATACTCGCACTTCAACATGATCTTGCATCAGTTCAAAGCTGCCATGCTCCCTTGGTTCTTCATCATTTATCTGATAACGTACATCATAATCATTCATTTCGCATATTTCATATTTCCCAGGTAATTGGTTTTGTAAATGGACACACCAATCATTCTGATGATCAAGTACTACTTCCTGATATTCTTTATCTTTATATAGTCGAATTGTATAACTATTATCCTTATCTGGTAAGCTTTGTTGGCCATACTGATCTTCCATATACTTACGAATTGTAATAGAACCTTTAGCTTCCTGCACAACCACAGCTCTTACATGAATACATTCATCTTTCAGTTCTACACATACATCATTTTCAAAGACACAGTCTTCAATTTCAAAACGCAATGTCTGTCCAACCCCCTGTAATACATAGGAACCAGCTAATAAGTCACATAAATCATACGTGAAATCATTCTGATCATGCAGACAGATTATTTCTGTATTTTGTTTATTGGTTACTTCAATCTTTACTTCTTCATCTTCTAATGGATCTCGTCTTTGACTATTTTCCTCAAACTGTGCAGTAAAATGGATACTTCCATTTCCTTTTGGTGTTTGAATCATTGTCACACAAACATCTTCATCCTGAATATCTGCCACTGCCTTACTGTATGGCATGCCATTGATGAGCCAGCTAACCGTCATGTCCTGCTCATCTCTACTCTGGATTTCATAATGTCCTTGTGGCAGATCATATAAACGAATACAGAAGTCATTTTGTGAATTTAGCTCCACCTGTTTATAAAAGGTATCACTTGTGATCATTACCCCAAAGCTCTGTGACATATGCGGCACACCTAAGTTACCACAGTCATCTTTAACTTTTGCCTCTAGCATCATGCAGCCATAACGTTCTTCTAGATTTAAAATTTTAATCTGTTTAAAGCTGCCATCATATAAGAAATATGCTGAGTCCATCTCTTCCCCATTAACATCATAGATAACTCGATTACTATTCAATTCTTTTACTTCATAATGCTGGTTTTTCAAATGATTAAAACTAATACAGAAATCATTCCCCGCATGAAGCTCATAAATTTCATGACAGCCTTTCCCCTTTAGTAGAAATTTAAAACAGGCATCATTAGGTGGCATGACAAACTGATTCCCCTGCTGGATTCTTTTCTCTACTACAACACAACTGTTTTCTTTTGATAAATTCACAATATCCACATATACATCTTTTTGTGCTAATGTAAAACAGCCACGCTCACTTGGTTTTCCCTGGATATGATAAGTGACATGACAATTACTATCCAGTTCAGTAATTTCATATTGCCCTTCAGATAAATCATCAAAATATATACAGAAATCATTTCTCGCACATAGTTTATAAGTCTGCTTAATAGATTGTCCCTGTAATAAGAATCGGAATTCATCCTGAAGATTAGGCATTTCAAGATTGCCATAAGCATCTTCTACATATTTCGTTACAAATACACTTCCACTGCAATTAGTTTCTTCATTAATTATGAATACTTCTACATCATTTTGTGTTAATTCCACATTGCCAAAGCTACGATCTTGTCCTTGAATGCGATAATGTATCTTATATCCAAAATTATCTTTTTGAATAATACGATAATGTCCGGGATCTAAATGATCTAATACCACACACCAGTTATTTTGCGCATGCAGGCTTACCTGTTCACTGACATCTCTTCCCTCAATTAAAACATCAATTACCATATTTCTTGATGGATACTGTAATACCTCTTCGCAAGTTAAAATCTTCGCATTTAGCTTCAGCATACCGCTATGTGTAAAATGATTCAAGATACATACTTCCTGATTATTCTGATCCATACAGACAATCGCATCATGCATTTGTTTTTGATTCACAAAATAGGAAACTTCCTGTCCATACGCATCTTTTTCATAGATTCGATATTCATTTTCCTCTAATCCTTCTAATAGTACACAGAAGTTATTACTAGCTTTTAAAGTATATACACCTCTAAAATCTGAGCTTTCTACATATACTTCAAATTCTTTATGACTAGCAGGTTTTACCCATTGTTTCCCCCGTGTTTCTTCAAATTTATCAATTTTTAAGATTCCGCAGTTCTGTTTTACAACACGATTAATAATTCGCACTTCGTGTTCCTTGCAATTATCAATGATAAATCGTCCAGACTTCATCTCTTTTCCATGATTCAACTGATATGTGACCTGATATTCTTCGTCACATGAATCTTCTTTTATTTCATAGCTTCCAAAACGAAGGTTATCAATAAGAATTGTCCAATCATTTTCCGCATGAAGTTCAAAACATTGTTTACTGAAAAAAGAACGTAATGTAACATGGAAACATTGATCCTTATTTGGACGAATCAGTTCACCACAGTCATTTCTTAGATATTTACTTACACGAAGGGCTCCTGCATTGCGTTCTTCATGAATAATGGAAATGCAGTAAGAATCATCATCCTGCAGCTGTACACAGGCACTCGTTCTTTCTTTCCCATCATTAATGATATAGCTAGTAGTGAAATCATCATTACAGCTAACATCTTCAATACAATATTCACCTTTACAGATATTGGCAATATCTACACAAAAATTATTATTGGCATTTAAATTAAATACTTCCTGTTTCCCACACCCGCAAACCATGACCTGAAACTGCATATCTTCATTAGGTTTTTGAATACAGCCATTACAATCTCGTACGTAAGCACAGATTCTTAATGGAGAAAATACATCACATTCTTCAAACTGTATTTCTTCCAGCATAACAACTGATGAACGACAGCCTTCCATAATTTCCACATGGGCATACCACTGTTCTTTTCTTCCATTCACCATATAACAGATACTATCTTCTTTACTTTTGTCTAAAACACTCACATCATAAAATCCTGGATTTAAACCACACAATACATTTTGATATTCGTTATCTTCACACAAAACAACGATTTGTTCATCATCTTCTGAACGTACACGTACACTATATTCTCCATGCATTGGTTTTGAAAGCTGTCCATTGCTTGTTCGCTGATACAGTTCTAAGCTTAATTCTGTTTCAGCCATTTGGACTGTGCTGTCTTCCTTCATAAAATAATCTTCCTTTTCTTCCCATCGATCATTCGATAATTCATGATGAATGATATGAATGGCGTGATGTGTCTGATTATCAAAATCAACACTCGCATATTCCTCATTAACTTTCTGCCCATCAACAATATAGCTTATTGACAACCCTTCACTAGATGTTAGCTGTTGTCCTTGATCATCTGTTTCCACAACCAAATATTCTGTTGGCTGTAAATCAAATATCGTGATAGTTCCTATACCTGTGGATGGATTAATTTCAACATCGAATTGACGACATTCATTTTGCGAGCGGCAGACCTTGATATGACGCATTCTCTTTGTAAATCCTGCTTCACCTGTCCGCATTCTTTCTTCGATTGTAATATCCATGCGATAATCACATGGCTGTACCGTTTCCAGAAGGCTGATAGGCAATAAGCGATGCAAGACGTTTCTTATGCGTTTGCTCATCTTTATCCTCCTTTTTCATATAAGCGATTCATTTCTTATACATTCTAGTATATGAGCCTACATCAGATTTGTTCTACAAGAAAAGAAAGAATGTTTACCAATACAAAAAAACCGTTAATTTAATAACGGCTCTAAACGAATCATCATATAAGGCTCCCCCTCTTTGCGTACCATGTGAATTCGCATAATAATATACGTATTTTCACTATGAAGCGTAAGAATCATTGGGCTTTGATATTCAATATACATTTGATCACCTTACTTTATTATATGAATTTTACTTCTTATACGTGAACATCATCATCAAAAATACAAACCATGAACATATAATAATAAATTAAGATAAAACTCATCACCAACCCATAACAAAGCGCAAGAATAAAAGGTGCAATCAGCTGACTATTCCCAGAAAGAGAAAGTCCTAATTCTAAAGCATCAGTCAAAGGGTTACTGCGTACCATGATATCCATAACAGCAGTGCTTGGTGAGAAGAGATATCCATATTGAAAAAATGCTTCCATGGCAAAGTTATAAATAACTGCGACTAACAGCAGTACCAGCATACTGTAGAAAACAGAACGATAATGATGAATAATTTTCATCACTGCATCTTTTAAAATCACAAGGGGATTTCTAGCTCCATCATAAATCGCAAAACATGCGAATACCTGTACAGGAATATAAAACATCATTAGGATCAGCATAATAGGAGTCATCACAACATTTGCCTGCTTCATACCCATCATCATAAACTGAAAAGATAGAAAGCTGCTACCTGCCAATAAAATAAATAATATCGTCTGCACTCCAAAAATTGGAATTAAATATTGTTTCATTTTTAGATCTGATGAATCTTTACGCTTGGTACGAATAAACTGAAACATTACGATCATGTACACATAAGCACTAATCATAATTAACAGGTAATGAAACACATACCAGGCTATACGATCTCCACTACGCCCTGCAAAATAGATAACTGTCTGATATAGTGAACAATATAGAAAACTTAATAAGGCGAGCATTAAAAATAAACTCCACTTGCTTTCTTTTATATGTGTATACGATAAAAATTCTTTCCATGTTTTCATAATATTCACTCTCCTATCTATTTTACATCCTCATATATATCTGCTGTTAATAGATATAGCGGCACTAACAAATAAAACTGTACAATATAGTATAAAATATAAATACCGATTACGCTTAATGTTGCCTGTGGGTAAACTATTATCTTTGAGAATACCTGTGTCATACTAGTAACACCACTACCTAGAAATGTCGGTATGATCACAATTAGAATGGCTAATTGTGCCAAAACAAACCATGCCATATAAAGTAAAGATCCTCTTAATAGGATTTTAATATGATCCTTCATCAGATAAAAGTTATCCGCAATTAAAACCTTAATACTTGTTTCATGATCATAAACACGATATGCAATCAATGAATTCCATAATATACATAGAATATTAATGATACTAACCGCAATATAAAACAATAACGGGAAAAAAGCTAAGAACGCACATAGTGTGGTTGTGACCATTTGAATTGCACTTAATACAATACCTGAAATCAGTAAAGCCCCTATACTAGAAGCACTTAACTTCAAATCCTGTTTATGAAAGGTTTCATTTCTTACACGTTTGATAAACTGGAATAATACTACATAATTTACCAATGAACAAAATAGGGAAAAAATAAAATCTACTAATACAAATAGCATAGAGCTTGAACCAAATAGAAATTGAAGGCCATAAGAACATCCTGATATGATAATACTTGTGATAAAAAGTACCAAAAACAAGGACATTCGATGACCTTGCAGCTGTGACTGTATCTGTTCTTTATATTGAATATATGTTTTACTCATAGTGTTTCCTCTCTTATCTTATAGGGAATATTATAGAAAAAAGTGATAGAAAAAGCAACACACTACAATGCATGCTGCTTATTTGTCGATGATTCTTGAGAAAAAGGTGCATATTTCGCAAAGTATTTCTTCACTTTCTTAGCCGATACGCATTTTAACGAGATACATTGACGATTTCGTAATTCAATATTTAAAACATCTAAATCAAAACGACTACTCACAATGTTCCATGAAGTGATATCTTCCCAAAATAGAATAAAACATTCTTCATTCCCATTATTAAGATAAAACACTGCATAGTCTTCATAAAATTCAACCAATGTAACATTTTTGATAAACAACAGACAGTATAGGAATAAGAAACTAATAACAATGCCTATTAAATAAAAACTTGTGAATAAAAGCATGATTCCTACTAATAAGAAAACAATTAAAACCAAATATGGCTTCGCATTGATTTTGTCAATCTTTTTACTGCCGGTGGGTAAATTTCTGATTTTTAGTACCTTACTTTTTACATTCACGCGTCCAACACCTTCTTACTAAATTCCATTATAAAGGAAATAATCGGAATATCAATACAATCACATAATTCCACTTATTTCTTATATATATTTCGCACAATTCCATGTATAATAAATCTATAAGTCGCTTTAGAAAGGAAGTATGTTTATGATTGAAATTCTTTCAGATATCAATACATGGGGTGAAGGAACCTTGTTTAAATTCGGCTTCTTAGAAAGTATATTCTACATGCTGTTATTTCTTATTCTCGCATTTATTTTATATCGTATCATACGTCGCTGGATCAGAAAAAAAGCATTCGCAAATACATTATTCATTATTAGAATTGTGAAAATATCATTATCTGTAATTGCAGGCTATGGCTGTCTATCTTTATTAACACCATTTGATAGTGTCCTCAGTAAGATATGGGGAAGTGCCGGAATCATTGCCGTAGTTGTTGGTTTAGCTGCACAGGAATCCATGGGTAATTTTGTCAATGGATTATTAATATCAACATTCAAGCCTTTTAAAATCGGAGATTTAGTAAAAGTAGATAATGGAGAATATGAAGGATATGTTGTAGATATCTCATTACGAGATACAGTCATTCAGACATATGAAAACACAAAAATTATTATTCCTAACAGTACCATGAATAAGTCGGTATTAGAAAATGTCAGTGAAACAGATCAGACAAAAGGAAACTTTCTAACATTAGATATCTCCTATGAAAGTGATTTGGATTTAGCTATGCAGATCATAAAGGAAGAAGTAGTAAAACATCCATCTTTCCTTGATCCACGAAGCGAAGAGGAAATCAAAAATAATGTAGAACCCGTTGTCGTCCGTTTAACATCCTTTAATGAATCCAGTATGACACTACGAACTACCATCTACTCACGCACCAATGCAGAGGGGTTTGCGATGTTATCAGACTTAAGAATTGCGATCAAAAAGCGATTTGATAAAGAAGGTATAGAATTTCCTTATCCACATCGCACTATTACGTATAAAAATCCCGAAGAACGTATACAAAAATAACAGTGATGAATCCTATTTTTCATCACTGTCTTTTTGTCTATTAGCTTCTTACCTTTTTAGTTTTTCTTACACTTTTTTCATGGTTTCGAGAACGTCCTCTTCTTCCCTGTGCTTCCTGTTTCGGTTTACGACTAGAACTTTTTGAAGAAGAGCGTGTATTTTTCTTACGTTTAGGCGCACTGTCAATTTCAACCATAACTTCTACACCACGAATATGACTACGCTGCATACTGTTTAGGACAGAATCAACTTTTCCTGCCTCTACATCTACTAATGTAAATTCTTTACGGACATCAATACGACCTATTGCTTTCCCGTTTAAGCCAGTTTCTTCAATGATTGCGGCAACGATATTACCAGGCTGTACCCCATCTTTTCTTCCTACACTGAATTTTAATGTAATGCAGTCAAATGCAGAAGCATAACGCTGCATATCTTCATCAGCTTCAATATCAATGATTTCATTTTTATAAGTCATAGAAATTAATGCCGAAATGATATTTTCTAACGCAATTCCTTCCGCCATCAATTCATTCGCAATTTCCATGCTTTCTTCAGTAATACCTTCATTACAAGCTTCTTTTACCTTTGTCACAAACGCATTGCGGTTTGCTTCCATCAATTGTTTGCTGGTTGGTAAAGCATGACGTGTAATGTTTGTTTTCGTATATCGAATGATATCACGAATACCGGCTCTTTGTTTACCACCACTGACTAATGTGATTGCTAAACCTTTCTTACCTGCACGACCTGTACGACCAACACGGTGTATGTAATATTCATTATCCTGTGGAATATCAAAATTAACTACTAGGTCAATATCATCCACATCAATACCACGTGCCGCAACATCTGTCGCAATTAAAATAGGATAATTCCCGCTACGGAACTGCTCCATTACACGTGAACGGAATTCCTGTTTCATATCTCCATGTAAAGAGATTGCCTTGATATCGTGTTTGTTCAGCTCATCGCATAATTCATCTACCATTTTCTTTGTATTACAGAAAATCATACATAAATCAGGATCATAATGATTCAGCAGTACACGTAAAGCATTTGCTTTTTTCCCGCGTGGTGCTTCATAGTAAATCTGTTCTACAGTATCAATCGTACGCTGTGCCGATTTGATTTCTACACGCACTGGATCTTTCTGGAATTGTTTTGTAATACGTAAGATTTCTTCTGGCCAAGTAGCTGAGAACAGAATCGTCTGATGTTCTTTATCTTTTGGCATCATGGATAATATCTCTTCGATATCTTCCTTAAAGCCCATATTCAGCATCTCATCTGCTTCATCAAGAATAATCATATTCATATCGTTTAATTTCAAAGTACGACGATTTAAATGATCCATGATACGTCCTGGTGTACCAACAATGATACCGCATCCTCGTTTCAATAATTGAATCTGACGCTCGATTGGCTGACCACCATAAATAGGGACGATTTTTACTCCTTCTTTATATTTAGAGAATTTACGCAGTTCCATCGCAACCTGTGTAACTAACTCTCTTGTTGGACATATTATCAAAGCATTCGGATTTTTAGATCCCGGATTTACCATCTCAATGGCTGGGATACCGAAAGCTGCCGTTTTACCTGTTCCTGTATTTGATCGACCCAACACATCTTTTCCCTCTAAAATCTTAGGAATAGCCTGTGATTGTATATCGGTAGCTTGTTCGTATCCTATTTCCTCAACAGCTTTTAATACCTCGCTGCTTAATTGTAATTCATTAAATTTTGTCATTGTTACCTCTTTCCATCATTAGAAGTCTAAAACTTGTAATAACTTACTAAGTTTACCACACGAAACATTATCCGTCAATTTATATTTACAAATCCTGCTCTTTTAGTATGTTTTTTGTATTTTTATAGTTCAAAGCAGATTAGATTTTGTATCGAATTATAAATTCTATTACTAAAAACCTTAATTATATAGTTATATGATTTCATATATTGTATACTAATAATATATAACTCTTCCCTCTCATATAATTGATTGTTACAAGGTAGTAGAGAAATAAGAATTTCTATTTAGCCAATTAACTTATAAATAATATAAAATAGGAGGTTTTTCAATCATGAGCAAGCAAAACATTTATGATAATGAAATCTTTTTCGAACAATATAAAAACATTAGAAAACACGAAGCAAATGCTAATAATTTATTCGAAAAGCCTGCTTTGTTTTCCTTATTACCTGATTTACATGGGAAAACAATCCTTGATTTAGGTTGTGGCTACGGTGAACATTGCATGCATTATATAAAAAATGGTGCTGAGAAAGTCGTAGGAATTGATATTTCTGAGAAAATGCTTGAAGTCGCAAGAACAGAATATGCTAATCCAAATATCACCTATATTCATATGCCTATGGAAGATATCTTAAAGATAGGTGGAAAATACGATATTATCGTTAGTTCTCTAGCTATTCATTATGTAAAAGATTTTAAAGCATTAGTACAAAACGTTTATGAATTATTAAATGATAAAGGGTTATTTATTTTTTCTCAGGAAAATCCAATAAACACATGTTTTTCAACAGGTAATCGATGGACAAAAGATGAAAAAGGAAATAAGCTTTATGCCAATCTTTCTAATTATGGAATAGAAGGTGAACGCAAATCCACATGGTTTGTGGATGGTGTTGAAAAATATCATCGAACCTTCTCAACTATTATCAACACTTTGACAGAAACAGGATTTAGTATTGTAAAAATGTTAGAACCATTACCAACAGAAGAAATATTAAAACAATATCCTGAATACAAAGATCTATATCACAGACCTGACTTTCTCTTATTGAAACTGAAAAAGAATTAAAATACATATAAAAAGCATAGACTCTCAAATTGAAGCTATGCTTTTTACTATTAATCAATGCGCAATTCTGTTTCTGGATCAAAGAAATGTATTTTACTTAAATCCATGGTGAGGGATAAGGTTGAATGCGCACTAGGATTTAGTCGGCTTGCAACTTTTGCACGCATAGGCTGATTAAATAAAGTGCCATGCAAGATATACTCATGTCCTAATAATTCCGCAATATCTACATCAAAATCAAAACATGCACTTGGATACGTATCTGTCACAATACCTTCTCCATATAAATCTTCTGGACGAATGCCTAAAATAATCTGTTTCCCTTCATATGAAGATAGTTTAGACACAAACATATCAGGTAAATCTATTTTCATATTCTCTAATATAAATTGTTTATTCGAATATGTGCCTGTGATAAAGTTTGTGGCTGGAGCACCTAGAAATCCTGCGACAAACATATTTGCCGGATTATGATAAATTTCTCTAGGAGTTCCGATCTGCTGTACATAGCCATCTTTCATGACTACGATACGATCTGCCATTGTCATTGCCTCTGTCTGATCATGTGTAACATAAATTGTTGTTGCGCCAATACGTTCATGCAGCTTGATAATTTCACTACGCATCTGAACACGAAGCTTAGCATCTAAATTAGATAGTGGTTCATCCATTAAGAATAGCTTCGCATTTCGAACAATCGCTCTACCTAATGCTACACGCTGTCTTTGTCCGCCTGATAAAGCTTTGGGTTTACGTTTTAAATACTGATCAATTTCTAGTATTTTTGCTGCATCTCGTACTCGTTTATCAATTTCCTCTTTAGGAATTTTTTTTATTTTTAAGCCAAATGCCATATTATCATAAACACTCATGTGCGGATATAATGCATAAGACTGAAATACCATTGCGATATCTCGATTCTTTGGCTCTACATCATTCATACGTTTATCATCAATATAAAGAGTACCAGATGTAATATCTTCTAATCCTGCAATCATTCGTAGTGTTGTTGATTTTCCACAGCCAGATGGGCCTACAAAAACGATAAACTCTTTGTCTTTGATGTCCAGGTTAAAATCAAATACAGCCTGAACATTATTATCATATATTTTGTTTATAGATTCTAAACGAACCGTTGCCATACACATACCTCATTTCTTATTCATGTCCTAGCATAACCTATTAAACATGATTTTATTTTTTCATAAATGTTACGGTAGCTCCATTTATAATTTGAAAAGGCACTACTTCATGTACTCCTTTTCGAGAAAAATTTATTCGTAATAGCAAGTCCTCTACCGCTTTACGTGCCATTTGTTCTGTATCCTGATGAATCGTAGACAATCTAGGGATGCAATACTGTCCTAATTCAATCCCATCAAATCCAATAAGTGAAATATCTTTAGGTACTTCATATCCTAAATCACAAAGGCTTCTTAATGCTCCTAAGGCAATGGTATCACCTAATGCGAATATTGCGGTGATTTCAGGGTGGCGCTTTAATAAATGAGAAGCTGCTGTATAACCGCCATCTAGTGAAAAGCGGCTTGGCTCATACATATCATCCTGAAATGTAATATTGCATTTTTTCATTTGTGATACGGCCCCCAATAAACGATGCTTTGTGATTCGGCTTTCATGATTTCCCCCAATAATTCCTATATGTTTATGGTTCTGATCCACCAGATACTGAATAGCACTCGCTGCTGCTAATTCATTGTCTGTTGAAAATGAAGAAATTTGTGGGTTCCTTAAATCTTTTGCCGTATTCGTCAATAAGACACAAGGAATATCAATATTCGCAAATACAGTATCAAATTTCTCCAATCCCCCGCCAAGAAAAATAATTCCTTTTGGTTTCTTTTCTAGAAATAATGTATATGCTGCTTCTACTTCATCTGCATTTTCATCTAAATAATGGATAGACACCTCTTGTCCTGATCCATCTAATATATGCTGTAGCTGTTCTACCAATTCCGCAAAGAACATATTTGCATATCCTTTGACCAAGATTGCCACGATATTGCTGCTCTTTAATTTCATATTTTTCGCATTAGAATTTGGCTGATAATTTTCACGTTCAATTACTTCCTGAATTATTTTTCTTGCCTTTTGTGATACATCAGGATGATTATTAATGACTCGAGAAACTGTTCCAATACTATATCCGCTTAATTTTGCGATATCATGAATTGTTGCCATTATAAATCCATCCTTTCCAATTACTTCTATCCTATTTTACCCTTTCACTGCTCCTGCCGCAACACCTTTAATGATATATTTTTGGCAGCTTAAATAGAAGATAATAACTGGAATTACCGCCAATATCAGCGATGCCATGATTGCACCCATATCGACACGTCCATAACTTCCTTTCATGTACTGTATCGCAATGGATAACGTTTTATATTTATTGATATCTAATACCAGATATGGCAATAAGAAGTCATTCCATATCCACATGGTTTCCAGTATACCTACCGATATATATGTTGGTTTCATAATTGGCAGTACAACTTTAAAGAATGTTTGAAGCGGAGTGCATCCATCAATCAATGCTGCTTCTTCAATTTCTACAGGAATTGCCTTAACAAATCCGCAGAACATGAAGACGGCTAAACCTGCCCCAAAGCCTAAATATATAATAACGATTCCCCATGGTGTTACTAATCCAAGCATGTTCGCAATCTTACTTAAAGTAAACATGACCATCTGGAAAGGCACGACCATAGAAAATACACATAGGACATAAATTGTCTTTGTTACCTTATTTTTAACACGCGTAATAAACCATGCACACATACTTGTACATATTAAGATTACTGCTACACTAGCAACCGTAATAAACACTGTCCATAAAATAGCCTGCAATAAATCATAATGAGTAATAGCTTCCTGATAATTCTCTAAACCTACAAATGTTTTCTCATTTGGTAATGTAAATGGTGACTGGCTGATCCATGCTTTCTTTTTAAATGAATTAAACAGCACGATTGCGATTGGTGCAATCCATAATATAGAGATCAGGGCCAGTGTTCCTGTACCAAACATTCCACGAATCTTATGTTTCATATTACTGTTCTACCTCCCTGCTTCTAGTTACTTTAAGCTGTATCAATCCAATACTTACTACGATGAGAAAGAATAACACTGCTTTCGCTTGTCCAACTCCCTCAAAACCAGTACGCCCATAAAATGTATTAAAGATATTTAACGCCATCATCTCACTCATTTTAGCTGGCTCTCCAGCTGTCAAAGCTAGGTTTTGGTCAAATAACTTAAATCCATTAGTGACAGAAAGGAAGGTACAGATGGTTATTGATGGCATCATCATTGGAATCGTGATGCGAAATAATCTTTGTATTCGATTAGCTCCATCAATCTGTGCTGCTTCTAATACATCTTCTGGTATGGATTGAAGTCCTGCTATATAAATTATCATCATATAACCAATCTGCTGCCAGGAGACTAATATGATCAAGCCCCAAAAACCAAGCGTACTGTCTAGGTTAATAGCCATATTATATTGACTTAGTATTCCTGAAAATATCAACTGCCAGATGTATCCTAATACAATACCGCCAATCAGATTTGGCATAAAGAATATTGTTCGAAATAGATTGGTTCCTCTTAATTTTTTTGTCAGTGCCAGTGCGAAGGCAAAAGCTATAACATTAATAATAATTAAAGAAACAACCGAAAACGCTGTCGTATACCAGAAAGAATGCTGGAATATTGTATCCTGAATTGCTTTCACATAGTTTCCTAATCCAATAAATGTCGCATCCGTTACAGTTGTGAATTTACAAAATGATAAATAGATTCCCATCAAGAAAGGAAGCAGAAACCCTATCACAAATGCAGCGAGTGTAGGAAATACAAAAATCGGCCAGAATTTTTTTATATTCTTTTCCATATAATTCCTCTTTTCAATTACAGAAAACAGTGAATAAGCAATGGTATGCTTATTCACCGCTTATTGTTACTTATTCTTTTGTAGCTGCTTTTTCCGTTGCCCATCCATCGACAAAGGCTTTCACAACTTTATCCCAATTTGCATCAGATTGATCAGATGCATAGGTTGTTAATGCACTACCAACTCCATTTTTCCATTCTTCACTTGGCATAGTAGTAAAGTTCCAAGTTACTGGCTGCTTACCTTCTTTTTCATATTCAGAAGCAATATTAACTAATGGATTTACACTTTCTAGGTTTTTCTTAAATGGAATATTGAATCCCATACCTGCTAAGCCACTTTCCATAGCACCTTCACCACCACATAATGCATTTAATCCTGTTTCACTTGTTACACACCAGTTCATAAAATCTAAAGTTGCCTGAATATCTTCTTCACTAGCTTTTGAATTCACACACCAGTAGTTTTCTGTACCAGTTGTAAGGCCTTGATTTTCTTCACCTTCAACACCGATATAAATAGGAAGCATATCTAGGTTTTCATCCCCAAGTTCTGCTACATCGTTGTATGCCCAAGTACCATTCTGATAGAATACCGCTTGTTCTGTCACAAAATCTGCTACAGCATCATCTGCTGTTTTAGTAGATAGCTGACTAGGATCTACAGTTTCATTGTTAATGTATAAATCCCAGATTGCACGATAATTATCTAAATAAGTCCCTTTAATAGCATCTGTATCATTGATTCCATCTGCTTTATATTCGTAATAAATCGGAAGATTTGCTAGATGTGTTTTGAATCTCCAATCACTAGATCCATCCATACCAGCACTTGTAAATGCACTGAATCCTAATTCATCTTTACGAGCTGTAATGTCTTCTGCTACTTTTTTCAAAGAATCATAGTTTGTGATATCTTCCATTTTATATCCAGCTTCAGATAATAATTTTGTATTCACAATAATTCCATAAGTTTCTGTTACATACCCGATACCTGACATTTTGTCGCCTTCCATTAATGCGAAGTCTTCACTTGTCAGCTGTTTAGCAATTTCACTGTCACTCAAATCATAACAATAGTCTTTCCAGCTTGCTAGACCGACTGGTCCATTCACCTGGAATAAAGTAGGTGCTTCACTTTTAGCCATTTCAGACTTCAAAGTAGCTTCATATTGACCGCTTGCTGCCGTTAATACTTTTACAGGAACACCAGTTTCTTCTGTATAAGCTTTCGCTAATTCCTGCCATTGAGCATCGGCTTCCGGTTTAAAGTTCAAATAATAAACAGAACCTTTCGCATCCCCAGTCGCATTAGAATCATCGCCTGATGAACACCCTGCTAACATTGTAAATGATAAAGCTACAGCTAAACTACCAGTTAGAAATTTCTTCATATTCATCCTCCTCAACAAATTTCAAACCCGATTTCGTAAACGTTTCCGTAACCGTTTACAATCACATTACCATCATACTATAAGCGGTTACATTCGTCAATCTAATTTTGATATTTTTCTTAAAAATGTGACATATTTGTGATTTTATGTCTATAAATGGTGTATTTCATAAAAAATCAATGCATTTTTTTATCCTTTCCTAAATCATTCGCTTATTTTATTTTATGCTGTTTATATATCCATAGAACCTTATTACTAAGAAACAATGCACAATTTTTTATCATTTTATTCTATTTATAAGCTAACTTCTATTTCCATATTTTTCTATACTTACTATACATAATTATATTGATTATGTATATTTTAGGTGTATAATAAGACTATGAAATGGAGGACTTATGATGCAGAAAATTTATTTATGTATTGACCTAAAATCTTTCTATGCTTCTGTAGAATGTGCGGACAGAGGACTCGACCCTTTTACAGTCAATCTTGTAGTAGCTGATCCTACCAGAGGAAGTGGAGCCATTACCCTAGCCGCAACACCAGCTATTAAGCGATATGGGGTAAAAAGTCGTGGACGCATTTTTGAAATACCAAAAGGAATTGAATATATTACTGCTATGCCTAGAATGACTTTATATATGGAATATTCCGCAAGAATATATCGTATCTTTTTAAAATACATCTCATCAGAAGATATCCATGTCTACTCTATTGACGAATCCTTTTTGGATATAACTCCTTATCTGAGTTTATACAACATGCGTGCTAAACAATTAGCTAAAATGATCTTAGATGATATTTTAGAAGAAACCGGTATTACTGCCACTGTTGGCATAGGAACTAATTTATATTTGGCTAAAGTTGCTTTGGATATTACCGCAAAACATACAAAGGATAATATGGGAGTTCTTACAGAAGATTTATATAAACAAACACTATGGCATCATCGTCCAATTACTGATTTTTGGATGATTGGCAAGGGAAATGCCCGACGGCTAGAAAAGCTTGGTATTTACGATATGTATGGAGTTGCCCACTTTCCACAGGAAAAACTATATAAAGTATTTGGTGTAAATGCAGAGTATTTAATTGATCACGCCTGGGGAAAAGAACCAGTTGAAATCGCTGATATCAAGGCCTATCAGCCTTCCTGCAATTCAATTTCTAATTCACAGATTTTATTTGAAGATTATAACTATCAGGATGCTTTTTTAGTGATGAAAGAAATGGTAGAAAGCAATGTATTATCTTTAACAGAAAAACATCTTGTAACCAATCATATTTCTCTTTATATCGGTTATTCTAAAGATATTATCAAACCATCTAGAGGAAGCAGAAAAATAACAAATACAACAAACTCTTATCGCCTGCTTATTGAAGAATTTATTAAATTATATAGAAAAATCACCAATCCAAATTATCCGATACGACAAATCGCAATCAGTTTTGGAAATGTGAAAGACGAAATTTATGAACAATACGATTTATTTGCCGATGTCGAAGATATTGAAAAAGAAAAGCGAGTACAAAAAACACTTGTCAATATCCGTAATAAATACGGTAAAAACGCTGCATTAAAAGGAATGAATTTCCAAGAAAAAGCTACCGCAAGAAAACGAAATAAATTAGTAGGTGGTCATAATGCCTAGAACAAGAGCACAAAGAGCACAGATATTTCAGTCCTTTGATGCATTAAAAGGATTTCGTGAATTATTAAAGGAACAGGAAAAAGTCATAGTACAAAGAAAAACACTATCAGAAGATGACTTAGAAGAATTAGATCGAAAAGTACATCAAATCCAGATTGGCATGATCATTACAGTTATTTATTTCAGTAATGGACAATATATCCAATTAACAGGTAGAGTCTCAAAACTTAATTTTGACACAAAAACGATTCAAATCGTAAAAACAAAGTTAAATATTAAAAGTATTGTCGATATAGAATTTGAATAACTACTAAATATAGCTATATTCGCATAGATATATTTATGCTAAAATGATACTTGTGTGAAAGAAAGGGTTATACGAGTATTATGAAACATGTATTTATAGTAAGTTCACAGATAAAAGAAAGAAAACGCAGAAAATTTTATGATAATATTCATACTATTTATAAAAATCAGGAATATATAATCAAAGAGACAGCATATGCGGGTCATGCAAAGGATATTGCTAAAGAAATGACAGCTAACAATGAATATATTCGTTTATATGCCTGTGGCGGTGATGGAACATTGCATCAGATCATCAATGGTATTCAAGATTTTTCTAAAGTTGAGGTTGCTATTATTCCTTTAGGTACTGGAAACGATTTTATAAAATCATTTCTTCCACTGAATAAAAAAGATTTTATTAATTTATATAATTATCAGCACGATCATACAAATTCATGTAATCTATTAAAAGTAAATGAATATTATGCAATTAATACAGCTTCTATTGGATTAGATGTAAAGATTGCGAAAAATGTAGAACACTTCAAATTCTTTTCTTTCTTAGGAAGTTCTGTCCCTTATTATCTAGGATTACTTTATAGTATGATGCACTCATTAAGCTCTTCCTATAAAATCAAAATTAACAATCAGATAGTTCAAGATGATTTTGCTTTTATTGTATGTGGGAATGGTAAATATTATGGAGGTGGCTATTGTCCTGTCCCTGATGCAAAAGTCGATGATAATCGAATGGATATCTGTCTTATAAAGAAAGTTACACGAAGAAAAATCCTAACATTATCTCATAAATATAAAACAGGCAAGCATATAGAATATGAAGACTTAGTTTCTATCTATCAGGCAAATTCATTAGAAATCTTATCTCCATCAAAACAATTAACTCTTAATCTAGATGGTGAATTAGAAACAGTGGATTCATTACATATTTGCTTAGCGGATAATAACGTAAAAATCGTATTACCTAAAAATTCAATAGACGAAAAAAAATGAGCTTTTAAAAACTCATTTTTTCTTTAAACTATATTCCGGATTTATTATCTTTATTCATTAAAGTCTTACGATTACATGCGACAATAAGATCTTCTTTAGCCAAAATAGTAGATCCATTAGGTATAAAGTAATTATCTTCTCGTTTAATTAAAACAATCAACAGATGTGATGCATCGATTTCAGAAATAGGTTTACCAATCCAATTTTTATGATTCGATAATGGTATTTCTTCTAACTCTATATCAATTCCCTGATGTGTACTTGTTAGAGCTACCATCAAATGATCTCGATATTGGATACAAGTATTTCCATCCGGTACAATCAATTCACCATTGCGCCATAAAAGAGCTACAATCATCTGAGAAGGTATCTGAATATCTTTTATATAAGAGCCAATCCAAGGATGATTAGGAATAATCGGCAAGTCAAGAAGATGTAATGGAGTATCTTTTAAATAGTCATTAAATGTTTTTGATGTATCATTAGTCTCATCAATAACCTGAAGCCATTTAGCAGCTTTAGGTAATAACATTCCCTGTAAAGTAATTGACAACAATGAAACAATCATAACGATATGAAAGATATCGAAATCCGTCTGAGCAGTAGAAACAACTGCCGCAATCGCAAACACAATTGACGCAGCACCACGTAAACCACACCACGATAAAAACAGTTTTTCTCGTATACTAAATGAAAATGGTATTAAGCATATAAATACCGCAATAGGACGAGCAACAAATGTTAATATCAAGGCAATTATGATTCCACTTCCTGCAACAGATGGCAATTGAGACGGGAATGATAATAATCCTAACATGAAGAATAAAATAATCTGCATCATGGATGATATTGAATCAAAAAAGTATATCAATTCATGTTTTTTAGACAATTTGGAATTTCCCAAAATGATTCCACATAAATAGACACTTAGAAAACCATTTCCTCCAATATAAGAAGCAAAAGCATATGATAGTAAGGCACATGCTGCTAGTAAAATACTGTTCATTCCAATTTCTTTTATTTTAAAGTAACGAAGCAGTAAATAACTAATTCCTGCTATTATGATTCCACTAGCGATTCCAAAGACAATCTGCTGCAAAGATAAAACGAAGATAGAGGTTTCTTCTCCACTTATCAAAGATAGCGTAATCATTGTTAATAAGAAAGCAAAAGGATCATTACTTCCACTTTCCATTTCCAGGATTGGGGCAAGGCCATGTTTTAAATTCAACTTTTTCATACGTAAAATACTGAAAACACTTGCTGCATCGGTTGATGCTAAAACAGACCCTATTAATAGTGACTCTAGCCAGGAAAAAGGTAATAACAGATGACATCCAGCCGCAAGCACAAGTGCACTAATAACAATTCCAACAGTAGAAAGAATTGCTGAAGGTAGTATAAAAGGACGTGCAGCTTTAAGATTTAGACAAAATCCACCATAGAACATTATAAAAATTAAAGCGAAATAACTAATTTGTTCCGCAAATTCATAATCATCAAAATGAATTCGCATCAAACCATCACTACCAAATACCATTCCTATCAATAAGAAAACGACTAAAGCAGGTAACCCTATTTTAGCTGAGATTTTTGAAAAACAAATACAAAGAATAACAATCAAAGCACATAATAATAGCCATTCGTTCATTTTGTTCCCCCTTTCTAACTTATATATGTGTTATTATAACATGATTTTTTCTATTCGCAAAATCACAAGAATGATGAATTCATCAAATCCACCACAGCTATAAAGATACAATAATACTTAATTTCTTCATAACATATTCTACTTTATATTTGTATTAATAGTAATATCAACATAGCAAGAGTTCCAGACAGTCACACTGGAACTCTATTATAATTTATTTACTTCAGCTCTTTTTCATATATGCTGCACCTAAAAGCATTCAAAGAAAAGCAAGAATAACAGAATTTTACTCAGTATCGTCTAAGTTCTCATGGATAAATTTAATACTTTGTCTGTACTTTTTAATTTGATTACTAACTTCCATCTTTAATATTCCTCCTACTCATATCCTATATGAAGAGATAAAACCATTCTATCAAAGATATTTTACATCCCATTATATACCTGCAAAATTAGTTTTACATGCGTTAAATTTAAAGATTTCCACAAATATTATAGTTTTCATCGTATCATTAACAATTATTCTTATTTTGATTTTAATTTATAGAAGTTGTCTATCCCAAATTGAAAAGTACACTTTCATAGTCTTTCACATAGTATTTAATATTCTTGCGCCCTTTTTCAATAAATGTATGGCCTTCAGCCTCTAGCTTTTCTTTTTGCACTTCTATGCCTCCCGGATATTTTGGATTCAATTCTCCATTTGCTTTTAGTGTTCGCCAATATGGAGTTTCATCTTCAGCTCGCTGATAACTTGCCCATGCCGCAATGGATACAAAAATTCCTGCAGTGATAGGCTCAGTAAAATCTGCACCATTTTGCTGAGCAAAGTATTCTCGGATTTTTCCAATGGTAATTACTTTTCCATAAGGTATTTTTTTCATTACTTTGTCGTAATCAATCGGTGGAGCAAAATACATATTATTTCCACCATATTTTTCAATACTTTTTTTATCTGTGATTATCTGAAACTTAGGCATGTCTTTACTATCGTGTAACATGGCGTTAAAATCCTTTTTTTCTTCATTAGCCATACTTTAACACCTATCTTAATTATAAGAAAGTAAAATATTCAATGCAATGAGACTGTTTGAAATACCACATATAATTTCTAGCATTTACAATTTAATATTATAAAAAAGATAGGAAATATGCACATACAATCAAACTGTTTATATGCTCTCCTACCTTTTTATTCATCAACACAAATGAAAATTAACCACTGCGTATTAAATGTGTGCAAAGCTATTTGATAATTTCTATATTTTCATTCTCAGTACCTGGATTTTTCTGTATTACCGTATAAAATAATGTTTTATGTTCAACTATATCATCACCATAAGATTTTGCATAACTAAATCTAGGAACTTGATGATATTCTGTAACAGCAATATAATCTGAAATAGTAAAAATACCAAAGAGTACAATAACACAACCTATAACGCTCAATATTTGAGAATTTCTTTTTAGTAGTACAGACTTAATACTAAGATAAATTCCTAAAGTTAATATGATTCCACCAATAATTGCACAAATACTACCCCAGCTACTTTCATTAGGAAATATTGATAACGCAGAAATAATAATAAGTGCACCAAACACTATAAACAGAATTCCTGTTATTTTTTTCTTCGCCATATTAACCTCGTTCTTGCTATACTCCGCCATTTTAATTGCAGTGTCTTTTGTTTCTTGATTCATTTTCTCACTTTTCCTTTCTCCATCAATAATCTCAGGTATACTAACTTGATAGAATTCAGAAATTTCAATCAGCAAACTGATATCTGGCATATTACTTCCAGTTTCCCATCTGGATACTGTTCTACTAGATACATTTAATGTTTCTGCTAACACTTCCTGAGTTATATTTTTTTCTTTACGTAGTGTTTTCAAAAACTGACCTATTTTTTTCTGATCCATTCACTATACCTCCTCAATTAACAGATTAAGCTAACAGTTCGTATATTTACACGACATAAAGTGAGAAAATGTCATATTTTTCAATCCGACAATCTTGTCTAGATTGAAATCTATACTCTATTACAGGTTCTATAAAGGTTTTAATCATTGTGTCATTTAATATACTCTGAAGTTTCACTTCTTTTATAAATCCAACGTCTTATACAGGACATGAATTTCTTCCATAATAGTATAATAATCAAATAATTTATTTTCAACGTATCTGATATTTTTCTAAATCTAGCCGCATCGTGAATCTTTGGAATATTGTCTATCTTTTCTTTAATAAATTTCTATCAGTAATTCTTTGAAATATCTCTATCACATACAAATTTTGTTCCTTAACATTATATTTATTATTTCTTTTCCAGTGCATCCTCAATAATCTCTATTCCTCCGTTGACAAAGCTGATTTTTATCTTGATTGTATCTTTTCCATTTTCTGAAATTGACACATAAGCTATGCTTAGCTGATCATTCTCTGTTGGAGTACTCTCTCCCATCAATGTTGTCCATTCTACATCTACATCAGATTCTGTAATACTCGTATTAAAGTCAAGTTCATATTGTGCTGGTTCATACAAACCAGAGTTAGATTTTGAACTAACTAATATTTTATTATTTTCATCTTGATATATTTCCACAGTGTAGTTCACAACATCTTCTTCATTTTCAACATATTCCTTGTTTGGTGAGATTGTTTCTTCATATATCAATTTTCCATTTTGAGTCGTTACATCATTATTAGTTGTACCAGTATCTTGTGAAGAACATCCACCCAAACCGAAAACTAATAAAAACATAAAACAGACTGAAAAAATTGAATTTCTTACTTTCATTATTAACACCTCTCTAAGTTCCAATTTATCGCAAACATGCATTTATAAATTTCATTGGTACGTTCATACGTTCCGCTACTTGTTCCGGTGTCATTCCACTATTTAAGAATCGTTTGCATACTACTTTTAAGTTTTCTCCAACTTCGATAATATGCTTATCTGGATCATAGAATCGAACTACACGTTGTCCCCATGAATGTTCAATAACAGGATGTACATATTCAATATCACATTTCTTTAATTTATCAATAAACTTATCAAAATTATCTTCTTCAAAATATATTTCAAAATTGTTAGTTCCAAAAGAAATTTCATTTGTTCCAATAAATTCTTTATATGTTTCAACTGTCTGTAAAGCCAAACCTCCAGTTAAGGTTTTATTTGCTCCAAAATCCATAATAACATGAAGTCCAAAAACCTTTTTATAAAACTCCACTGACTTATCTATATCAGTGACTACCAGCATTGGGTTCTTTAATTTCATTTTCATTTCCTCCTGTAATAATAATGTATTTTATATCATTATTATTACATTATAAAAAATGTTTTACAATAATTAACTATATCTAGTTTTTTGATTTTATATTAATATGAGAATTTAAAACGATAATCTTGCTTATAAGGTTTTCTTGACGGATTTCCTTCGACTCTATAGATTTTTTTATTTTTGATATCATAAACTACAGACCATACTGTATCTGCCCCTTTTTTTCTATCATGCTGACACATAAATCCATGCTTTCCAGATAAGATATCAAAAATAAGATTTATTGATAAATCGTTATTTTTTAATGACCGATGAGCAATTTGATTTCTTAATGATGAATTCCAGTCATCAATATTATATTCATTATACTTTTTCATTTGTGAAGAGTTAAAGTTATTCGCTGTAGAAATGAAATTTTCATTCTCTAGAGGATAAATAACCTCAACATTTTGGCTATTGCATTCCACTATCGCAATATTTCCTAAAGCATCTGCTATTGTAATTGTTTGATTAGAAGCAACTGGAACTGTCTTTATAAATTGGACAGCTTCCTGTAATGTTTGACATTTTTCTAAAATATAACGAACAATCATTCCTGCATTCATTCCAGGCATAATGTTCTGTGGATAAATAAATGTCATTCCTACTGCTAAGCCATATTCATTGATACCATCTTCCATTTCAACAAACGCTGTAGTATTTCCATTAAATGAGTAACAATTATCTAAATTATACAAACAGTTCATATAAAGTTTCTCTAGTTCGACTAAAAAATCACTGTTTCTTCCCAGGATAATTTGGTCTTTATCACTGATTGCTATACACGTACATTTATTATTGAACTCAAAACAGTACATACTCAATAGAAAAGTAAGCATATCTTCATATGATGTCTGTTGTCCATTAGCAATTCCTTTTATTTCATCTAAAATTTCAGGATAAAACTCCTCATAAATAGGTATGCATTGTTTAGTAAACGCTTTTCTTTCTTCACTGATAACAAATGTATGCTGATTAGCAATAAATTTATTATTTTTTCTTAATAAAGCTCCCCAACGGAAACCACAATCATAGTGACTACCTTTGAATCTTCCATGATACATTTCATTTTACCTCCTCGTTTATTTCGAGCAAGATCTTCCTCAATTTCAATCTTAATTGAATAAAAATTTTATGTCAATGAATTAAAATTTTACATAAAATATATATGTTTAAACACATTATTTGTTTACGATGTATGCAAGAAAACAAGCAGATAGCATTCAAGAAAGTAGGAGATAGTCATTAAACTACCTCCCCTTATCAAACCGCATGTGCCCTATTAAGGCGTACGGCTTACCAATATGCCTATCTATGCCTGAATCATTACTATTTCGCAAACACATATCCTGTGCTTGCGATTTTTCTTATTCTTGCCTGTGTATAATACTCTATTCCTTTTTCCTTCAGCTTCTCTATGTATCTTTCATGTCTCTTTTTATTCGCTTCTGTTTGTATTCTCATATAAACTTCTATCGTATACGTTGGATACATCTCTTTATAATAATGCCATGCTGATGGTATCAGTCCAATCTTACAGAAGAATTCGATATTCCACTTCCATTTTTTGCCAAACGATTTTCTTATGCTCGGATGATTATGTATCATGCATACCCTTAATCGTTGTCTTATGTACGCGTCAATTCTATGTAAATCTTTGATACATCCTTTGACGTAACAGTGACTTTCCTGTCCTGCCTGTCTGTTCAGTTCTATAGCTTTTTGTACTATTTTATAGTAATTCACTTTTCCTACTATGACTGAATTTACCCTCTTTATCCATTCCTCTTTATCCATTCCTCTTTGCTTATGGTTAGGGTTTTCTTTGTTTTCTCTTTGATTTTCTTTTTAAAATCTTTCAGCGATTTCTCGCTCGGTCTTACTAGAAAGTATGGTTTATTGTCCTTCTTTCTGTTTCTCCAATGTAGGAAATCAAATCCTACAAATGTGAAATCATCATTATGGAAGTCAACTATCTTCGTTTTCTCCATGGACATCTCTAATCCTAGTTCTTCGATTACCTTTTTCGCTACTTCTCCTGCCATCATGATTTCTTCTTCACTGTTCGCGAATAACAGAAAATCATCTGCATATCGTACAAAATAGATTCCTGCTTTATGTAGCTCCCAGTCTAGTTCATTTAGGTAGATGTTTGCCAACAGCGGTGATATTACTCCCCCTTGCTGTGTT